>MDSY01056553.1_pt1 | contig 18569 bp, 13 predicted proteins | sample 811131 | NCBI WGS metagenome assembly MDSY01 (sample SAMN05326643, study PRJNA326480) | marine metagenome | isolation source: seawater | place: Atlantic Ocean: South West | collected 2010
CAACCGGAGCCTACATTCAGCTCCGGTGAAAAGCATGAATTCTTGGGGAGTTCGTACGTACTCCAACTGGAGCAGGTCGCAGGTCGTTCGAACGTCATGTTCGCATCCGACGAAACATTGCGAATCAAACTGCGCAATCCTGCCGAAACGAAAGCGGTTGCTCGATTACTCAGACGGGCTTATCGTCAGGAGTTGCAAACGCGCCTCGATGAGCTTGTTCCCAAGTGGGAACAGCGAATGGGAGTTGAAAGTACCCGGATTCGAATTCGTCTGATGAAACGGAAATGGGGAGCCTGTCGGCCACATTCAGGCGACATCGTTTTTAATCTCGAACTGATCAAGTATCCTGAGATTGCAATTGAATACGTCGTGCTTCATGAGTTGGCACATCTGATTGAGCCCTCGCACAATGCCCGGTTCAAAGCCATCTTGTCCAATCACATGCCCAACTGGAAAGAGATAGAAGGGCTGCTCAATAATCGATGATTGGACGTTTGAAACGTGTAGATTTGCGCCCTGAATGTCGAATACAATTGAACAGAACGAACTACAGCTAGAAGCCAGTTTATTCCTCGAGGCAATGGCGGCTGATAGTCGCGCAGGGAGGTCGCTACGGAAGCCAGGAGATTTGCAAAGGAGACTGATTGAGATTGCTGCGGAAATTCAGTCAACAGGCACGTATGTCCATAGCAAGTCAGAATTGCAATTTGGAGCCCGTTTGGCTTGGCGGAATAGCAACCGTTGCATTGGACGGCACTTTTGGCGATCGCTTGAGGTTAGAGATTGCCGTTCTGTTCATGACCAAGACAATGCCGTGGATGCGGTTCAGCAGACCTTGACAGATCACCTTGATGACGCCTTTAATGGTGGACGGATTCGCAGTATTGTCAGTGTCTTTGCTCCGCGAAAACCCGATGGAACGGACCCCGTTCGTATGAAAAATCACCAGTTGACGCGGTATGCTGGCTTTCGATTGCAAAATGGCGAATTGCTTGGGGACCCGGACTCTGAACAGATGACTGCAGCCTGTTTGGATGCAGGGTGGCACCCTACGAGAAGGGATGCGTTTACACCATTGCCGTGGCAATTTGTTTTGGATGGATCCACTTCTCCATTGATCGATGTGTTTGCAACCCATCCCGACCGACTGCACGAAGTCCTTCTCAGTCATCCAGATTCAGATGGTTTTTCGTCGCTCAAACTGCGGTGGTACGCCGTCCCTTTGTTGGCAGATATGGCCATGAAAATTGGAGGTATTGTGTATCCGTTTGCTCCGTTCAATGGATTTTATATGGGCACTGAGATCGGTGCGCGCAACCTGGCGGATCAACATCGATACAATGTCCTGCCGGATGTTGCGAATATCTTCGGACTCGATGTGACGAACAACCGGACACTCTGGCGCGATCGAGCTTTGGTTGAATTGAATCGAGCAGTGATCCACAGTTTTGACGCAGCCGGGGTGGTCTTAGGTGACCACCATCAATTGGGTGCGCAATTTGAGGCGTTCTGCCAATCTGAATCGAATTTGGGACGGGAGATGACGGGGGATTGGTCTTGGCTCAATGCACCCATGGCGGCTTCTCAAACGCCTCAGTTTCACCGGGAATTCAACAATGATGTGGTGGGTCACACCAATTTTTTCTATCAAAAAAGTCCACTGAGCGAGGGCAATTCCGAAAAGAGCACAGCGTCAAAGACAGCGGGCTCGTGTCCATTTCATCTTCCTTGATGCGTTCTGTCTAAAGGGGGTTTCAGTCGGCGACTACAAATCGACTAATCGGACCGTTACCAGCGCGCACAATATAGGTGCCAACATTCCAGCCGCTCACGTGCAATTGGCCGTCGAGTAAATCACCGTGAAATACTTCACGTCCCCAAGTGTCCCATACCGTGACATCCAAGGCAGGTGGATATTGAATGGTCTTCTGCGCAGGATTTGGAAAGCCGCTCCAAGGTGTTCCTATAGATTCATCAATGTCCAGGGCAGCATCACGAATACGAATAAACTGGGTGTCCTCCACGAATCCGTCAGCCATATTCCAGTAGTCTGCTGCAATGGTGCCGTCCCAGCCTGCATCGGGTGTGATCAGCACGGTAAAGCGTTCTCCCGGATAGATCTCCAAGGAGTCCACTTCAAAGGGCTCCGGAATGGCTCGCCCATCACTCATGTGGCAGACCGCGTGCAGTTCTGGTGGGAATGCGCACATCATCCGGCTATACGCCATGGAGCCTAGTCGCAGAGCAAGGGTTTGTCCAGGCTCATAGCTCACAATTTGGGAGGCCAATTCGAGTTGGTTGTCTGCTTGCCCGTTGACCATGAAAACATCCGGTCGAATGGTGTGGAATGGAAAGCTACCGACAGGGTCGAGGTTCGTCGCAATCTCCAAGTCGCTAAAGAGGAGCGGAACATCCTCCGTGTAGCTGGGACCACCTTCAAACAAGGTCATGTCTGGACGAGTGACTAAGATCATGCCGTACATGCCCATGGTCAGGTGCAGCGTGGTCGTCACATGACAATGGTACAAAAAGGTTCCGGGGCGATCGGCGATGAAACTGTAGGTCGTTGACTGTCCTGTTACCACAAAAAAGGAAGTGGTTGGCACGCCATCATTCGCTTGGTCGACGTCCAAACCGTGCAAGTGAATCGTATGGCTCTCAGGGCTCGGGTTGGTGAAGTTGAGATCCACTTGTTCGCCTTCTGTGTAGGTTAATAGAGGGCCAGGAAGTGTGATATACCCGTCGGTTACCCAACCGTACCCCCAAATGGGAAGCGGGGTTCCGTCGGCTAAGAAATGAAGACCGTCCATCTCCGAAAACATCTGCGGAGGAGGCATTTGACTCCAAGCATTTGACGTGATGAGTCCCCAAGCCAAAACAATCATTGGAATGCGCTTCATGGCATAACGTGTATGGTGGTGATCATGCCGCCAGGATAAAAACCAGCGTTCGTTACGGCGATGAGGTTGTGGTTGTGCACGGGGTACATCCCTTCTTGAAAGGCTACAAGCCGAACGGTCATCGACTCTCCCTTTCGGATCGGGACGGTGTCCTTGTTCCAGCCAACACGTTCTGGATGATCTGTCGATGTGATGATGTCCAAATGGAAGCCATGGAAATGAAGCACGTGATTCATGTGGCCCAAGTTGGAAATGGAAATGAAGCACGTATCATTTAAATTCACGGCAACCAGTGCATTGGGGTCATCTGCCGTCGAAGGATATGCCCGTTCGTTGATCGTGAAATGCCGCGGAACATACGGCAGCGTCCAATCGATGGATTCACCAGCTGCGGCCAATTCCATCATCGATGGTTGCCATTCGGAGAGGTTCCAATAGAACATCGTTTCATCGGTCCAGCCAATGCGAAGCAAACCGCCGGCTCCCAGCACCTTTCCCGGTTCATCAATGAGTGAGTAGCGGTAACTGCCTTGAGGCAGGCTGGGAAGGCTGACCTCTGTTGCCATTTCCGGTGGCAAGCTTGTGATTGCAGCGTCAGGAGCATTCGTTGACCATGTATGCTCCACGGTGTCCGTATTGAAAATGACAATTGAATTCGAGGTGTTTGCTGACCGTTCAATGACGGCATTGAACCCGGTCCAAGTAGGCTGCACTTCTGACCGCAGCGCTGGCATGGTGTCGAGCCCCTGAATCCAAGTGCCGGGCAGAATCCAAAGGGTATCTTGACCGTTCATCGCCAAGCTTGAACAGACTCCGATGAAGATTAGAAACCTTTTCATCGCCGGAAATTACAACGGAAAGACACAAAAAGATACTAGGGTGTGGCCTTCGAAGCGCAGTGTAAACGGGAGGGGGTACAGAACGTCTTGGAAGGTTTGAATTACAAGCTGATTTGACTTCGGAACCCCGCAGACCAACCGGTAGAGATCCCAGCAGAACCGACTCGCCAATCGGGGGCCAACCAACAGGTCCAACGGCGTTGGAAGCGTACACTTACGATGGGAGCCAACTGCCCGGTATGCCGATAGACCAAGCCGATTGCAACAGCCGTCGCAGACTTTAAATCGGTGAGTCTGGAATCTTGGCCAAAGGTCTGCTCGACCATGGCGCCTGTGGAGAGGGCCATAGCGCCTCCATGGCGTTCGATCTCGGACCAAACCAATCCTTGCATGACGGTATTTCTCAATGGTATGGCCGGTCTCCAAGCGACCAGGGCACTGTGCCGAAGGGCGTAAGGATCCTTTGAGTATTTGAAAAATCCTTGGTCAACAGGTGCATGCAACACGCGATACGCTACACTCCATGCCGTGGTTTGAAAGGTGAGCTCTGTCCCGGCTTCCAGGTAGTGTTGATTGTTTTGAAGGATGGATTCACCGGACTCTGCCAAAGCGGGCTCCACGGGGTTGCTCATGTATTGGCTGTCCCAGAGCCCCTGATTTCGCCACGTGCGCAAGCCATATCCAAGTTGAATGGCGCCGGTGAGGTGCGACGCTTGGCCGATTCTCACCTTTTTAAACCCGCCAATGAGCAATCGAAATCGCTGCAGCGCTTGTCCTTCGCGATCATCCTCCAACAGTCCTGTTATACCAGAGGCTGTCCCCTTGAATCCCCGCTTAGAGGGTATGGTCCAATTGACTTGAAGACGCGAATTCTTGAACTGGCTATTGGGTAAACCTTGATCAACATTGCGGTGATACAAATCAAAGGTGAGAGAAGGGGCTTGTTGCAGCCGAATGGTTTGACCTTGCGCTGTCCAAATCGCCTGTCCAGAACCGAATCGTGCGGGGATCAGACAAGAAAGGGCGTCCTGGGATTGAACACATGGAGATCCCAGGATCAATGTTCCTAGCAAAAGGACGCTGCGACGTCTCAAGATGTTATCGTACCAAGGTGACATGGCGAAGTGTTTCAAGGTGCGTGCCATCTGCGAAATCAAGAATCAACTGAATGGCATAAACTCCAGAGGGTGCCTGCGTATTTCGCTGATTCCCATTCCATCCTTCTACGGGGTCATTGGCCATATAAACCTGTTCGCCCCAGCGATTGTAAACACGCATCTCAAAGGCATTCAAGGGCTCAGAACGTACGAGGAGAAGATCGTTGAGTCCATCACCATTGGGGGAGAATTGATCGGCCAAAAACCAATTGACAGGAGCGAATATGCAGACGTTCGCCGAGTCTGATGAGAGGCATCCTCCTTCGTTTTCAAGTTGCAGAAGTACCTCATAGTGTCCTGGTAGGTCGGGTTGCCATACCGGTGATTCAGACTGTGAATACGGGATGCTCCATACCGTCGTAGCCCCACCATCTCCATCCAAAGCGCGTGCTCTCCACCAGCCTGAAACCGCAAATTGACTGAAATCAATCATTTGAATCGGGAGGAAGTCCCAAGGAATACACTCTAAGCCGGGGTTGACAGAAAAGCCTGCGCTTACAGGTGAATAGGCTGGTGCAACAGCCTCTCCAATCGTGGAGCAACCGTGTGTCGATTCTGTGAGGAGCCATTCGAAGGGTGATCCAGCAGCGGCAGTTTCAATCCAGGTTGACGCAGCTTCATTCGTGTATTCTGGAGAGGTCTCATTGCCATCCCACCAGAGCGAATAACCGGGTGTTTGACACGCAAAAAGCACACTCGATGAAGCGCCATAGCATAAGGTGTCACCCAACGTGAGTTCCCAAAGAGGTGGAGGGAGGGCGGTAATAAATACGGAGTCTTGGGCAACGTCGGAACATCCGTCGGAGGCGGTGACGACCAAAAATTGAGACGAGTCCGTTTGAAGCACGGTGTTGGATATGGCAAACCCGCCATGCGACCAATTCCAGTCGGGTACTGCTCCTGGAAATCCCCCGGTCACCTCGGCGTTGCCTTGCGTCGCTTGTCCTGGGCATATGACCGTATCCGAAACGGTCAATTCCACGGACAATGGACTTAACATATAGAAGCTGATTGAGTCCGTTGAAGCGCAAGCCGTTCCGTTCCATGCAACGGTCATAGCATGGTATCCTGTGTCGAGCCACGCGATTTCAATGGCCTCTGGACTGGTTCCGTCCAAGGTCCAAGTGCAATTCGAAGCAGGATACAGTTCAGGTATCCATTGGGTCTCTTGAAAGCACCAGAGTGTATCGGCATTCAAAATAGCGGCTTGCTCCCAAGCCTCAACCTGCACGGCCACGACATCCGTACATCCCCCAGGTGCTGTCCAGGTCACATCTTGCCATCCAGTCTCTGCTGCTCCAGGGGTGAGCCAACCCGTTGATGCCTCAACTCCGCTTCCGTCCCAGATCCCTCCTAATGGCCAGTCGGAATCCGCCAATGCAATCGGGTCTGCATCGCTGCATGCAATCACCGGTTCTAAATTCAATTCGGAAGGATATACTTGGAGCGATAGGGTGTCCGAACAGGTATTCGCTGTAAAAATTAGTTCATACAAACCTGGAGTGATCTCATTTGGAATCAAGTCCCAATCGCACCACGATTCAACAGCCAATCCAACACTGCTTCCCGATCCTGCTACGACGGAGGTTGCACTAGCCCCAGTCCAATTTCCGGTCCACGTTCCGCACCAGGGGACAGCTCCAATGGCGTTGTTGTGCAAATCATATTCGACTCCTTCGGAACAGGTCTCAAATGATGTGGCTGAAATGGCCGTTGTGATATTGTTGACCATGACAACATCCTCGCATCCATTGGGTGCGAGATAATACAACGTTTGTCCCCAGCCCTCAGGAGCAACTCCAGGGTCAAAGAGGCCCGAGGCTGCATTGACAATTCCTGGTCCTGACCATTCTCCACCGGTTGGTGAAAAGTTGGGGTACGGAATGAAAGCGCTTTCGGCAGGACAACTTGAAAACAGTTCCACCCCCAAATTGATTGGCAATATGGTCGCCTGCGCCAGTTGAGCACATCCAGTCAAATTGTAGTACCATGTGGAACTGCCGGCGGCCAACTCTTCTGGATCAAAGCCTGCGTTATTGAGCCCCGGTCCCGTCCAGAATCCAACGGCGTCGATGGTAGGGAGTTCTTGCCAGTCTGCGGATTGACAAATGTCTCCAAGGTCTATGGGCGGAGCATCAGGAATCACCTCGATTTCCAGTGTGTCGGTGCAGCCAGTAGATGTCAAAGTCAGCACAAAAACACCCATAGAATCGGGAGTGAAAAGCCCCTCTGTAGCGAGATCTCCGAACCATTCTGCAGGGAGGTTGGAGGTTCCTTCTAAATCAAAGGGCTCCGCTCCTAAACAGGTGGTCATGTCGGGGCCTGCGTTGACGTACTGCATGCCCAAAGTCGTGTCGAGCGCACACCCTTCAATAGTGGTGTAAGTCAGTGTGATTTCAGGGGGAGTCGATCCATTTGTTGTGGCGGTGAGGGCGGCGGTTTCCGTGTTGAGCCACCAGGAGTTGTCCGCAAAATAGACTGGGTCACTCCAACCGCCTCCTGCGGGTTCAGTGAGTAAAATGACATCTTCGGAAGTGCTGCAAATGGGTTGAGCATTGCTCATACTAAATGCAATCACTTGTGGAATCAACGTATGCGTAAATACCGTGTCCAACTGTGTTGCCGGCTGCACAACAGAAAGTTCCAATTCCAAGGTGTCGGCATTCTCTACGCATACAATTAACCCTGCTGCAACGCCTGAAGGCAAGTCTTCCAAGGCAATCGGCGTTCCTCCACCAGATTGAGTCCATTCCGTTACGTGGTCGGAACATCCGTCGTTCATCCAGTAAATACTCATGCAATTGCCAATGCAAGCGGCCGGCGTGGACGCTGCCCACGTCCCGCTGATGGGACATGTTTCAGTGGAAGCGTCAAATACAGCTTGAAAACGATGGAGTGAATCACAGGCGTCTCTGACATCTACAGGCAAGACAAACGACCAAGCGCAATTCCCGTTGAGGGTGTCCAAGAGCGGGATGAAAAAACCCGTCGCGCTATCCCCCGCGCAGATGAGGGAGGCATTGGCCAAATCCCACGCGTCTGGAGGCCCGGATAAGATAGCCAATGAGTCCAGCCAAAAATCAGAACAGCCAACGGGGGGAAGGAGTTCAAACTCCAATCCTGTGGCTCCGCAAGCAAAGGTTTCGATGGGCTGAATATTGGGTGGAATTGGGGTTGGAGCGATGCCTTCCCATCCTAAGGCGAATCCGCAAAGATTGAGGCTATTGTCCGAGGTGAAAACAAAGGAGATTATGCCTGAATTGGATACGACATCTTCTGGAAGAAAGTCAGTACCGGTATAGGTCGCGAGCAAATTACTAGCATCGGGCACTCCGTCCCAAATCGTCAAAAAATCAAAGCCATCTTCAAGGCAAAAGGAGCCATGGAAAGTCACCAAAATGGGAATGACATCGGCCATTTGCACGGTGAAGGTGTAGTTTTCGTTGGAACTATACTCTTGACCCTCTCCGCTGTCTACGAGTGCACCTGAACAATCGGAAACGGTCAAGTCGGACATGACGTATTCAACCTGTCCCCAGCCCGAAATCCCGAGCATTAAAGCCAAAATCGAGAGAAGACTCGGGCGTAGTTTCATCGCAGTGTGTCGAGGATAAGAATGGTTTCTGATGTGACCACATTGGAACCATGTCCGGCGCGGTCAAACAGCTGAAAGCTCAACGTGGTGGATTCTTGACTTCCATTTCCAAGAAGGAAAAGGGGAGGGATTTGAACCAGAAAATCGCCTTCGATACGCAGCTCCAAATTGTCAGGGGTTAGTGGCGGAATGTGGTACCAGTCATCTCCTTCGAGACGGGAGTCCCTTACACGCAAAGAAGGGGCGTCGGGATCTGCTTCACCCAAATCACCTTGTTCGTCGCTGTAATGCAACATAACCTCAATGGGATTCTCAAAAGCAACCACCAAAACAGGGTCGATGGAGGTGATGAATATTTGCGGGGCTTCAAGCGCCACTTCATCAGGTGTGCAACCGGACGCAGTTACGACCAAGAACGTCAACCACACGACTGATGCCACACCAGCGAGGTAGTTGGAAGTAAGGCGAAGCGGAATGGCCTTCATGGGATAAAGAGAGAATAGAGTGGGATCAAATACGGTTGGCTTCCTGCACTTGGAATGGTCACGCTATTGATGCCGTCATCCAGCGTGGCTTGAACGTAGAGGGTGCTTCCTGATGGTGTGCCCGTTAAATCCAATGAAACGCGGTGCCCATACGTACTCGTGTTTCCCGAAAAATCAGGAGCTAGGAACGTGAATGGCTGTTCCATGGCGAGGGGAGTGGCGAATTCGATACTGTCGGGAGTCGATGCTGTGCGCAACGCTGCCAAAAGAGCGGGCAATGGAGTGGAATCATCCGATACGGCAAACCACAAATCGATCGGTGCGGCATCCACCACTAAGCGGTAATTCGCTTCCGGATCTCTGGGGTACGGATTTTCAATGTCGCCCGCAGGAAATCCGCCGAACCCCGTGATTTGAGGCGCTAAATCGCCCGTCTCGGGAAGGTTGCCATTGATATCGGCTGCGCCCGCTTCTATCCACGTTTCCAAGGCCGTGATGTACGTTGTTTTGTATTGATTCCAATCGGAATCGGAATCCACGACCAGCGGCATCGTTCCCGAGGTGTTAGGGATGAAATCAGTCAAACGTTTCATTAGCAAGCTTTCACTGCTATTGCCTGGAACGACGCGATATGAAAAGCTGCCGGCGGCATCGTTGGAAATCACGGAGTGCCAAACGAGGGTGTTCCAAGCCGAACCGATGGTCCGGTAGTCCGGTTCAAATGATCCGTCGTGGCATCCGGAATTGGCACATGTGGGCTGAAAAATTCGGTCATGCAGCCAAGCAAACGACCCTTCTGGAATCGGAGCTGTTGCATCCAAGTCGATGATCACCTCTTCCACCTCTTCGTACGGATTCGGAGGAGGGTCTGAATGGCATTGAACCAATCCAACCCCCAAGAGGATCACCAACAGAGGCCAAAAGGAGTGGGGTCTTGGCATGGGTTCAAATTTGATCCAATAAACTCATGGTGCCTGGTGCTGTCATACCGGCTGCTTGCACTTCAGGTTTAACCCCCAACAAATCGGCAACAGTCATCATGGAGTCGCTGACACGCCCCACAGGGTTTGTTTCGCTTCCGACAGAGAGCCCCTCCGGAATTCCACTTCCTGCCATAGCGGTCCAAGCGCGCAACGAGTTCGAGTCACTGTGGTCAAAAGCCAACCATTCGTTTTGATCGAGGATGTTGTTGGGTTGCAAATTTCGACCGCACTCTGGGGTGCAGATGATGGACGTCTGTCCTGATAATTCGGGGATGCCTGTTTGGATGCTGTTCCACAAATGGCCAACAGCATGGTCAGCGCGGTGCAGCGCAGCGAGGTAATTCGAAAAATTGGAATGGCAGGAGTCGACGGCGCTTAAATTAACCATCATGAATGCGGGCTTGAACCATTTGAGCCCCTCCACGGCAAAGCCCATGGTATAGAGGTCTCCGTTGTCCGTTACCGGAGGAAGGTCCAATGTTCCATCGGAGACTTTGGCGTACATGGCTTTCATGAAGGCCTTGATGTTTTGTTTCTCGTCTTCGGTGTTGCCCAAGCCGCCACCTGCGGTGGTCAAAGATTGAAACTGCAAGTCCAAGAACGTCTTGAGCTTGTACATCGGGGTCAACTCGTTCTCTGGATGGTAAATCTTGGCATCGGCCATGAACTGGTTGCCCGAGGAGCCAAAGGTGACCGTTGGAGCGAAAAAGTTGCCGGCATACGCTGCTCCATAGTCGGCATGGGCGCTGTGGTTGAGCAAGGGAGTAGAGTTGCCAATGCCGTTGCCAACAAACCAAACATCGGTTGCTGAATAGCCCCCATGTCGGCGGAGGTATTCAAAAATGGTGGGATTGATGGGGCGTTGTTTGAGGCCTTGGGTGGTTACGGTGCTCCCTTGTACCAGGCTATTCAGTCCACCAAAATGTCCCGCACTCAGGGCGCTGATTTCACGAAAAATCGTGCCCTGCGATTCAATCGTCTGCGATAAAATTGAAGGGATGGGATTGAGTCCGCCGGTTCCGGTTCCAAATACAATCTTATTCTCCGGGGGAGTCCCATCGAACATATTGTACATGATGTTTCCAGGGTAAGGCTCCCCCTGGCTATCGTCTAAATAACGTTGTAGTACAGATTCCTGTTGTCTGACACCTCCAGCGAAAGCCACCATGACCACGTGTTCGGAGGAACGCATACCTGTGGGGGCAAATAGCCGACCGCTTGGAAGGATGTATGGAGCAACGGAAATCCCCGCTGCGGCCAATCCAGCTTTTTTGATGAACGCGCGACGATTGGATGCGTGATTATTCTTTTTCATCAGTAATACCGGTATTCTTCGGACAACGCAAACGACATATACACCAATTCGGGTGTCATGCCTGGATTGTTCTGGATAAACGCACGAACGAACGTGCGTTCTGCCTGGGTAGGAAATCGCGTAAAAAACCTGATGTATGTCTCGTCGATGAAAGCATCCGGGTCTGCAAGCATCTCTTCTGCAGGCGTCAGGGTCAGATCAGGTTGATTGAAGAAGTTGCTCAAGAGGACCTCGCGGGCAATGCTTTGATCACCGATTGATTCGAAAACACGGGCAACGTTATAGAGGTCATTCGCTGGCATCCCTGTTTGAAACAGGTTGGTGTGAACGATGGCGACCCATTGTTCATTGGTTTTCAGACGGTCTTTCTCGGCAAAGCCAGGCGTGACCTCAAGGCCTTGGAGTTCAAAAGACACCTCGGGTTCAGGTCGGCATCCACTGCTCGCCATGGCGCATACGACAAGGAGCATTCCAATGGAGCGCAGCCCGCACATGTGGGTTGCCATGTGGAGGTACTTAAAACCCTGCATACTCGTCTGAGATAAGAACGACACGTTGGATGTCTGCGACTGCTACTGAATGGGTGAATACGTTCAGACTTTCTAAAATCTCGGAGTCTGAAGGGTCTCGTGCCAGCATCGTTCTGTATTGCCAGCGTACCATGCCTTCATCCCATTCGGTATTCCAAATAAGGGCATCCACGTATGAAGCTTTATCGTGTGCCGAGGTGCCAAAAAGTATTCCCGGTTGGTTGCTTTCGATCACGCCATATGCTACGTCAAATTCAGCTTGTGTGGGGAAACGCTGGTATAGATCATCAAATGAGGCTTGGATGAAGTTGAAGCTGTTCATGTTGATCTGGTCGTAGATGGTATTCCACAACATGCGCCTGCAGGCCTCGCGCACATCGATGGCACCCGATTCCAACGCTTCATCACTATCCAAAACAAGCAGCAGTCGTTCAGCGGAGGAATGATTGATGGTGTAGCCCGTGAAGTTTCCATTGAGACTGTCCTGAATCGCCATGCTTCTCAAAAGACCATAGCGTGCATTCAATATGGCGTCGGAAGCACCCTCTAAAAACCGCGCTTTTAAATCCGTGTAGAGTTTGCGGTGGTATTGGGTGGTGTATGTCGACTCGTCCGTAGAATCTGTGCTTGTCATGAGGATTTGAATGACTTGCAGACGAACGGACGCCGCTAAGTCACCTTCTTCAAGGATCAGGACATCCCGTTCCATTTCAAGATCATTGGGCTCTCTGCCGATCAAGTCAATGTAAAAACGATTGACATAATTCTGAACCAAGATGGTTGAAATCTCATCGTAATGTGGAATGTCGTTGTCCGTGAAAACAACCACTTCAGGCTTGCAACCGAACAAAACAAGGCACAAAAAAGCCGCAGATTGAATCAACTGACGGGTTTTTCTTTTGCCTCGCATGGTGAGGCAATTTAATGGCTAAAATTTTAGAGCCACAAGATGAATGCTCTTAAATGCCAAAGTCGACGGGGTAAGTGGCTTCAATTGATTCGTTTCATCAGCAAACACGATCGAAGCCAGTGGCCGCCATCGAGACATCAAGATGTATGCAGATTGCTTCAGCGGGCTGTCTGCACGGAATTATCGCATTTCTTTGCGGCGCATGAATGTTTCTCGAAAAATGGCCGTTGTGGATGCGATTCATCGCTTGTTGTCGCAAAAGATTGATGCTTCTGTTTCGACGCTGCAGGGATTGACGGAGTCCCGGAATACAGCTTCGAAAAGTACAGCAGGGGATAAGCATGAAACGGGTAGGGCGATGATGGAGGCAGAAATTGGACGTGCGGAGCAGCAATTGCAAAAGGCAAAAGTGCTTCGGAATGAATTGAAGAATCTACCGTGGTCAATCCAGAATTTGGCAGGGCCAGGAGCTTTGATTCAAACGAATCATGGAGAATTCTTGATGTCGGTTGGCTTGGGAAAGATTGAAGTCGATTCAGAGATGTGCTTTGCCCTTTCTGGGGGGTCTCCTCTCGGCCAGGCTTTTATGGGGCGAAAAGAGGGCGATCATGTCAGTTTTCAGGGGCGAGAATACCAGCTTCTCTCGATTCAATGAAGTTGGAATTGTGCTAAATGGCGTACGGTGACCTCTCCCATTCCTGCTCCGGCTTGTTCTGGATAGAACTCGATACGAGCTTGTTGATTGGGAATCAACGTCATCCCGTTTGAAGAAAAATGTCCAGGTATGCTGGATGTTAGTTGCACACCGTAAGCGACCGAGTCTGTGGAGAGTACGATACTGTTTCGATGCGTCGTTTGTGTGACTTCAGCTTGAGGCAATCGCAATTCAGAAGGCTTGGCAAAACGCTGTATTCCCCTGTCAATCGTTTCCCCTTGGACTTCCCACATCCATTGAAGGATTTCATGATTGGAATTCAATCCCCAGTCATCAAAGGCACCCCAATTCCATTCTGTTTCCGAAAACGGAAGGGATTCCAACGCGCGTTGTTCTTCTCCGATGACTTGCCCCGACCAATTCAAACGGCGAATCGTGACAGTCCCCGAGATGGGGCGATTCGTCGCATTGGAAAGCAAAGTCCGAAGTGAATCGGTGTCGGTACGATCGATTAAGAGGCGTTGCGGCTGGTTCGCATGCTGCACGGCATGGTGGGCGAGTTTCCAACGCCCTGCGTGATCAACGGTAGACCAGGAAACCGTCGGCCACACATCGTTGAGTTGCCAATAAAGAGAGCCGCTTGTCTTTCCTCTGCTAAATCGGTGGCGTTCTAGCGCTTCGCGCAGCCCTTCTGCCTGGGTCAGCTGCGTGAGATAAATCCAACGGTCTAAAGCGTCTGCATTCCCCGCTTCTACCTCAGGATCTGCGGCATAGCGTTTCGCATAAATCCGCATCATGCCCCAGCCATCCAATCCAGGTTTGAGCCACTCCATTTTAGAGCGTTGGCGGAATTGAAGGGCTTCATCTTCAAACTGTTGGATTCCAACTTCTTCAAGTGTGTGGCGATTGGGAAGGCTCTGAAGTCCATATTCACTAGCGAAACGCCCCCCATGGTCTGAATAGTAGTCAAAGTCCAAGGTGTCAAACCAAACCCGCCACGCATGTTCGTCACCTGATAGTCCGCTATCGGCCGCTTCCAATGGGTCTTGCATGGGGGAGGAAGCCCAATAGAATTGACCTGATTCTTCCTCTACGATGTCGGGAAGTAGCTGACCGAATATGCAATCATAAGCCAGTTGGATTTCCACGGAGTCTCGCATGGAAAGTCCAAACTGTTTCTGCCATCCCCAACTCTCCCAAGCCTTTTCCGATTCGTTGTTTCCGCACCAAAGGGCTAGGCTAGGATGGTTGCGCAGTCGTCGGACATTGTAACGGGCCTCTGCTTCAACCGATGCCCTAAATGAAGAGTCTCCTGGGACCATGCAACAAGCAAACATGAAGTCCTGCCATACCAGTATTCCCAATTCGTCGCAACGCTCGTATAACAGGTCCTCACCGTAAACAGCCCCTCCCCATATGCGCAACATGTTCATGTTGGCTGAAACGGCATCTTGGAGGGTTTCCTCGATGCGGTCGCGCGCTCGAACGGGAAAAAAGTCAGCCGGAACGATGTTGGCACCTCGTGCAAACACCTTTTGTCCATTGATATGGCATTCAAAGCTTCGGCCTGTCTTGTCTTTTTGTCTCACCCAGTCCAAGGATCGAACTCCAAATCGTTGGCTGAAGTTGTTCGGTCCGTTTTCGCAATGAAGCGTATACAGCGGCTGGTCTCCCATCCCTCTGGGCCACCAAAGTTGGGGAGTTGGAATGGACAGATTCCAAATCGAGTCGTTGATAGCTTCGAATGTGTGCGCCGCAGGTTGTCCATTTGAGTCGTCTAAACTCCAGCGAACAGGATGCTTCGTCTTGACGTTAAGGCGATAGGTCGCTCGGGTATCGTCCAGATGGACAAGGTCCATGCGCATGCTTGAGGGATGAGGTGATTGGACGCGTACGAGGGTGACGCTTTTCCAAATCCCTGCTGAAACCAAGCGAGGTCCCCAGTCCCAACCAAACTGATAGAGTGCCTTCCTTGAAACACTGCTCGTTTGTTGACCTTGTGGACGGGCTTCGTTGCTGACCGGAACGGGCCAGGGTGAGGCGTCTAGCTTTGTCTGCCCCTGATCAACAGCAGCATGAAGCAACACTTTGACTGTATTTACGCCTTCATTTAAATGGGATACTGGAAATTGGTAGGCCCGATGCGCGTTGTCTGTGGTTCCCAGCGTATCTCCATTGAGAATAACGGTAGAATACGTGTCGATGCCTTCAAACACCAATTCGAATGGCTCCTCAGAAGAGCTCCAATCGGTGGGGCGTATGAATTGATGACGATAGACCCAACTGGCCTTTTCTACCCATTGACTCAATCGCTCATTGGTCATGGAATAGGGTGAATTCATCTGGCCGTTGTCCATCAAATCCGTCATTACATCCCCCGGGACAGTAGCCGTTTTCCAAACGGAGTCAGAGTCGATTCGGAATTCCCAAGTGCCATTCAAAGAAAGAACTTCGAGCGGTGAGGACTTTCTGGATTCTTCGCTACATGCGTAGAGTGCAAAAAGCGAAAGTATAGCCACTATCGAGTGGGTACCGAGTTTTAGATGGCGGAATTGTCGACTCATTGTGGTGTTGTGTCAAAACTACATGAATTGCTGATGTTTGAATGCTAGGTTGCCAAATATGTGGCATATATCGGGTGTACTCGTGAGATAAATTAGAGGTTAATTCCTTGTTGTTTAAAAGTTTAGGATTGAATCACAAGATACTGTGAGAGGCTAATTGTATTTTCGACACTTTTATGAGACATTTGTGTCTTAATTGACATGCGTAGTGTGTGTGATGAATTGGAAAATTAGAAAAAGTATGAAGCAGGCCGAGCAAGCTTTTCTTGTGATGATTGCGGTGTTCTTTTTGGCCGGTTGCAATGCAGGCAGTCCATCAGGATCTGATGAGATTGAAACGACATTTGTGGACTCTATTCTGACGACATTGACTGTCCAGGACAAGGTGGGAGAGATGACCCAATTGACCTTGGGAGCGATCGCTGTTGGTTCGCCATATGATTTGGTTGAGCCGCAGCAGTTGGATACAGCGAAGGTCCGTAAGGCACTTTTGGACTATCGTGTCGGTAGCATTCTCAATTGTGGAAACCATGAGCATTCGCCTGCAAAATGGCATGAGTTCATTTCAGGTATTCAAACTGCAGCGGCCAGTAAGTCTTCAGGTATACCTGTTTTGTACGGAGTGGATGCTATACACGGAGCTACGTATACTGCGGGTGCGGTTTTGGGACCGCAGCAAATTGGATTGGCTGCCACATGGAACACGGAGTTGGTTCGAAAAGGAGCTGAAAACACAGCCAAGGAAGTGGCTGCATCCGGAATTCCATGGAATTTCTCGCCTGTTGTTGATCTTGGAAGGGACCCGCGATGGCCTCGCTTCTGGGAGACATTTGGAGAAGACCCATACTTAGCGGGCGAGATGGGTGTTGCGATGGTTCGTGGTTTTCAAGACGGTCCATCTCCCATTGCTGCGACGTTGAAACATTTCTTAGGCTACGGACTGACCTTGAGCGGAAAAGATCGCACACCTGCGTGGATTCCAGAACGTCAGCTTCGGGAATACTTCGTTCCTTCCTTTCAAGCTTGCGTAGATGCGGGGGCCATGTCCATTATGGTCAATAGCGGCGAGATGAATGGAATTCCGGTGCATTCCAATAAAGCGATTTTGACCGATTTATTGCGTGAAGAGATGGGTTTTGACGGCGTTGTGGTCAGTGATTGGGAAGATGTGAAATACCTCGTGACTCGGCATCGCATAGCTCTCGATTATAAGGACGCAGCGCGCATGGCGATTGAGGCGGGTCTCGACATGGCGATGGTGCCTCTAGACTTGGAGTTCAGTGATGCCTTGATCGAATTGGTGGAAGAGGGGACGATCTCTGAGCAACGATTGGATGTTTCTGTTCGCCGCATTTTGACCATGAAATACCGATTGGGATTGTTTGAGACTGCAGGCTTTCCTCCATCGCTCGATACATACCCAGTTAAGGAGTCACTCGAAGAGTCTGCCGCTCTTGCTGCATTGCAATCCATCACGCTTTTAAAGAATGAGGGACAGCACGCGGTTTTTGCAGACCAACCCATTTTGCCCATCGGAGGAAATGGAACGGTTTTCGTTACGGGGCCAACTGCGCACAATTTGAACGCTTTGAACGGCGGATGGACGGGTACGTGGCAGGGTGTGGACCCTACGTACAATACGCCTGGACGCCCAACTTTAGTGGAAGCATTGGAAACGCGTTTGGGTTCGAACCGAACTGAACATGAGGACTTGACGATGGAATTCACGGACGTGGACATCGATCGCGTGGTGAAGTCGATTCAGCGGACTCGTCCACAATGTGTCATCTTGGGGTTGGGTGAAATGCCGTACACGGAGATCGTCGGGAATATTGATGACATCTCGCTTTTTGCGAATCAAAGGGCCTTGGTCCGAGCGGTCCATGCAACGGGCGTGCCGATCGTAGCCGTGTTCATTGAAGGGCGTCCTCGTCCATTTGCGGATGTGGAGCCACTTATGGATGCCATCGTGATGGCATATTTACCAGGAGATTATGGTGCAGATGCAATTGCTCAGGTGTTGGATGGTTCTTTCAATCCCAGCGGGCGACTGCCATTCACTTGGCCGCGCCACGCATCATCGCACATAACTTATGACCACAAATACACAGAGCAAATAGACACGAAATTCGGAACCAATGCGTTCAACCCGCAGTTTCGTTTTGGTCATGGGTTGAGCTACAGTGAGGTCACCTATTCGAATTTACAGTCGGATCAATTGGATTATGCCTCTACCGATGTGATGGCGTTTACTGTCACGCTCACCAACAACAGTGATCAATCCACGGCGGAGGTGGTCCATTTATTCAGTCAAGACAGTGTGGCTACGATTACACCGAGTGTGGATCGTTTGCGCGCATTTCAACGGGTGGTTTTAGGAGCCAACGAAACGAAAGAAGTTCGTTTTGAAGTGGCTGTTGAGGAACTCGCTTTTGTCAACCGAGATTTAGATCGCATCGTTGAGCGGGGTTCTTTCGGAATTCGAGTCAAGGATGAAGTCATAGGCATTCACGTACATTCACATCGATAACAACTAAACCCTTCAAAATGAAGCACATTTTTACCCTGGCCTTTATGGCCGCATCTATGGCCATGATGGCCCAAGTTGGTTTAATCACCTGGGAGGTGAACATGGC
>MDSY01028055.1_pt1 | contig 18556 bp, 6 predicted proteins | sample 811131 | NCBI WGS metagenome assembly MDSY01 (sample SAMN05326643, study PRJNA326480) | marine metagenome | isolation source: seawater | place: Atlantic Ocean: South West | collected 2010
ACCAAATTACCTTTTTTGTCATATTTGAAATGTTGAAATGGTGGAAAATTTACTTTTTCTTTCCTGTCAGCAACATTTCTTGGATTACGTTTTCTACCAGGTTCGTCCGGCACATGGTCATAAGTCATAACTCTAAACACCAAATCATCCTTCTGTATCTTTCTGTAATCGATCTCGCACTCGCTGAGTTTGGTCTTTGGATTTGCTTTTTTACGTATTTCGTAATCAATTTGTGTTAATTTTTTGGCTTTGTTACGTTTAGCCTGGGCCACAGTCCTTATGTTGATACTGCCAATATCCTTTACAATAAGGTCGTAGTCTGTGTATTTTGAATCTGTATAACTGCAATAAGAACTCTTAGATAGGTGTATTTGCTCTAGCAGATCCTTGTTGTTGAGGTAATTTACTTTTTTTTGCATTAATATTCTCTATTAGTTATCTCACAGTATAATATACGCAGTTAATTTTGTCAATAAATAAATGTGAGGACAAAATGATAGACAATTTCTTAAAAAATAAAGGTGTGGACTTACAAGGATTCGTTACCAATACAGCCACGGAATTCAAATCCACAGTCAAAAAAAATGCAGGTAAATTTTTAAATTACACCAATGTAGCCAAGGATAAGTTAAAAAACGGAAACCTTAAAGATATACACGACGGCATGGGAGTCTTCAAAAAGAATAAGGCAACCAATATTAGCACCTTAAACGCAGACGGTAAAGTCAGTCCAAAGGACTGGAGAGTTAGCATCAGCATACCTCCGCGTATATTAGAATACGCCGGCGAGGACAGTTTATTGACTCCACTTGTTGGAAGTGGTAATAGATTAATATTCCCATACACTCCAACGGTATTGGTCAGTCATAGTGCAAACTATAATCCAATGCAACCATTACACACAAATTATCCATATTATGCATATGAAAATTCACGTGTTGATCAAATTACTATCACAGCAGATATGTTTGTGCAAAACGAAGCGGAAGCACAATACTGGTTGGCAATGACACATTTTCTTAAAACAGTTACAAAAATGAATTACGGAAAGAATGATCCCGACAGAGGCCTACCACCACCAGTGTGTAGACTTAACGGATATGGACAATTTACTTTCAACAATGTACCTGTAATAATCACTAATTTTCAATTTGATTTGAAAAAGGACGTTGATTACATATCTACAAAGTTGACAGCATCTAGTAATAATGTACCAGATGCAATTGGTGGATCGGCATCTAAAAATACTGGCTCGGCAGTCGGAGGACTTGCTTGGGCACCGACAGAAAGTTTAATAACAGTTGGACTAATTCCGCAATACAGCAGAACTAAACAGACACAGTTTGACCTTAAAAGTTTCATCAAAGGTACTCATGCTGTTAAAGGAGATGGATTTATCTAATGTCTCAATACAACAATAATAGTCCTTACGGATCAACAAAATTTGACGACGACGGGTTCCTTGGGCCATATAGAATCAGACCTATTCCAGTTAAGTCAGATGACGTCTTGTATGAAGTTGAACCGCAGTTCAATCACAGACCAGATTTATTAGCCTTCGCATTATACAATGATCCCAAACTTTGGTGGGTGTTCGCACAACGCAACATGGACCTTTTGCAAGACCCTGTGTATGATTTAGTTCCAGGACTAAAAATTTATATTCCGCAAGGACCTGCACTGAGAAGTTTGTTAGGATTATAAAATGAGTATCTTTTCAAAAGACTATTGGACCAAGGAAAGTATCGCGGCACGTAAAAAAAAGAACAAAGAAAAAACAAAAGCATATCACGAAAAAATATATGGCAAAAAAAATGACAATGTAAATGTCATACAGAACACAAAAAAAATAGGAGCGACCTTAGAGGCGGCTGGCTATGGAGCAGGTGGCGGAGCAGATAAATTTGGAACATTCAACTCAACTGAATTCGATTATGAATATACTGCATACAACACAGACAAAGACACTGGAGAGCCAAAAATTTCTAAGAGTCCGATAACAAGAAATGTCTTGCACGATTTTGCGTCAGTCAATCACAAAATTACTCTTGCAGTAATGGATGCCAGCGAGGTAAATTATCCGGGACTTGTCCTCACACGTGGTCCCAAATATCCTGTGGCCCAGACCGCAGGTAAAACTGGAGGCGAAATTATTGGCGTTGAACAGGGTGGAGATTTAAATCTTGAATTTTTGATCGACAACCTTAATATCAAGTCGGTAGTTTCGCACAATCCAAAGTCAAGAGGCACACAACAAACGCAAGTCGAGTTTGACGTGATTGAGCCTTACAGTCTAGGTTTATTTTTCCAAGCACTTAAAGTTCAATCCATTAAGGCCTATGGTGAAGACGCTGATTATATTCATGTGCCATTTTGTTTAGTTGTAGAGTTTATAGGTTACGACGATGAAGGTAAAAAAATTACTGGCTCATCAAGTCAGAAATTAAGGGATATTAAAAGGGTGATTCCTATTGCGTTGAGACAGGTTCAGTTAGCCGCAAGTTTTTCTGGCAGTAGATATTCATGTGTAGGATATCCTTGGAACGAAACCAGTATGCGTGATCATAATATTGGTTGTAAAAAAGATATGACTCTTAGAGGTTCTACTGTGGGAGAAATATTGCAGTGGGGTGAAAATAGTTTAACAAATATGTTAAATGAACAAATCGGAGGAAAAACAAAAAAGAAAGGTGAGGATGACGAAAAGATTGATTTTGATGACACAGCAATAGTATTTCCGGAACCGTTTGGGTTAAGTTCAGATAATTTAGTTCCCGAAAGTGATGTAATTCAGGATCTTAATAACGATAGGAGTGCTACGGTATATTATGATCAGGAAGTTGAAACAAGAGACTCTGGTTTTAGTAAAAGAAAGACCGATACTCAGTTGCAAGAACTATTTTCCATTGGTGGTAATTTTGTAAATGTAACCAATTTCCAAGTGCCTAATAACAATTACGATGGAGAGGATACGGGAGGACTTAGATTGGATCAGAGATCCGGAGGAAATTTTACTGGAAACGAAATAGGAAAATCTAAAATGTTGGCACATGATAAGGCTTTAAACACTATTGGAAAAAAGTTTCAGGAAAAAAACAAAGTGATGAACAAACAAGGCACAGTTCATATAAATTCTAAAATATCTGCTAATTTTAAAGCAGATGAAGTTACCCTTCACGTACTTAAAGGGACAAAGGTTACAGATATTATAGAAACTGTAATAATATTTTCTGAGTATGGTCAAAGTATCGCCAATTATCAAAAGACCAACAGCAAGTCTCCAAGGATAAAATGGTTTAGAATCCACCCGCAATGTTGGCAATTGCGAGATAGTTTCGCTTTCAAAAAAATGAATAGACATCCTAGGGTTTATGCATACAACGTTGTACCGTTCCAGGTGCATGAAACGGCAGGTGGATCAATGGTGGATGCCACATCTTTTGCAAAAAATATGAATCTGTTAAGGCGGACTATACATAAAAAATATCATTACCTATACACAGGAAAAAACGAAGATATTTTAAATTTTGATTTGAACTATCAATTTTCTTTCTTTGATTTGCAAAGAGAAAGACCATCAAGCAACAGCAACAGCAGTATATATCCGGGTCAGGGAGTGAGGATTGAAACAGATTCGGCGATAAACAAAAATTCCACAGTTGTGCTTAACCCTAACAAAAACGAAATAAAAGATGGCGCAGGTGCAAATGAAACTTCAAGCGAAGACTTGAAAACTCCAATTGCTGGATTAGAATTTAATAATCCTGCAATTCAAACAGCAATTCAGTTCAACGAAAATATTATGAATTCACAAGTTGATTTATTAAACTTAACATTGAGCATAGTGGGTGATACATATTTCTTGCCTAACAGCGGCATGGGAAATCTTGTGATACGGAATGTTTTCAGCACTAATCCTGATATAGAATTTGGAAAAAGAGAAATGGATTATCTTAATGGTATGTGCCATGTAGAAGTATTTTTTAACACTCCCGTTGACATAGATGAGAAAACCGGTGATATGAAATCTGCCGCGATTGCAGGAGGAGATGGTACTGCTATTCGTTTAGGAACCTTCAGTGCAATATACAGAGTGGTCGAAGTGGAAAGCACATTTAGAGGAGGCAAGTTCGAGCAAGATTTAAGATTAGTGGCTCCACAATCATTACAAATAAGAGAAGAAGAAAAACAAAATACTGATCCTAAATTGAAAGAAAAAGGTGAAAATAATAATGCAGGTGAATACAATATGATGGAAGAGAACGACGGCTTAGGACCAATGGCATAATGAAATTAGATAAAAGAAAATCGCAAAGAAAACTAGATATTAATTCTCCCGGCCCATATGAGGCAAGAGTCATAAATGTGCTTGACCCTTTGTATAGTGGATCAATTGAAGTTGAACTTCTTCGTACATCTGAGACAGGTGGAGACGGAGGCACAGGACAAACCGTTGTGTGCAGATATCTGCATCCATTTTATGGTGCAACCAGTGTAAGAGGATTATCTAAAAACGATTCTTATGGTGGCACACAACAAAGTTATGGAATGTGGTTTGTTCCGCCAGATGTAGGAAATAGAGTCTTAGTAATGTTTGTTGAAGGTAATATCAACAGGGCATTTTGGATTGGCTGTGTGCAACAGACTACAATGAATTTTATGTTGCCGGACGGAAGACCTGCAACGACAAACACAGACACTGAAGATGCATCACTATCTGGAAAAAAATTACCTGTAGGCGAACATAATAAATTGCGTCAGGAGGGACAAACAATATCAAATCCGTTGAGCATAAAAAAACCAATCAATATGCTTTTCAAAGCAGTGTTGGATAACCAGGGATTGATAGAAGACGAAACAAGAGGTTTGACGACCACAAGTGCGAGAAGAGAAGTTCCTAGTTCTGTGTTTGGTATAAGCACTCCTGGACCGCTAGACAAGACTGCAACCAAATCCGATACTTTCTTGACTGCAAGATTAGGTGGTACATCTATCGTAATGGATGACGGTGATGAAAAATTTGTAAGAAAAACTTCTGCGTCAACGGGCAAATACGAATATGTCAATGTTGCGACAGATGAAGCAGTGACAGAAGGTGATCAAAATATTCCGCACAACGAATTATTTAGAATAAGAACTAGGACTGGACATCAAATATTATTGCACAATTCAGAAGATTTAGTCTATATTGCAAACGCAAATGGTTCGGCTTGGATAGAAATGACTGCAAGTGGCAAAATAGATTTTTTTGCAAATGATAGTGTAAGTGTCCATAGCAAGGGAGATTTTAATTTTAAAACTGATCGGGATTTTAACCTTGAAGCGACTCGTAATATTAATTTAAAAGCAGACACAATAAACACAGAAGTCGCAACTGAAAATTTAAAAGTGACAGGCACACAGACTAATGACATTGGTGCAACACAGAATACAACTGTAGGTTCTGATAGCAACTTGTATGCAGGTTCAAATGTGAATATAGATGTGGGAGGATTGGTCAACATTGCCAATGGCGTGTTCTCGGGTGCTCCGATCAGTGCATTATCAACATTTCAAAATCCTGGAGAAAGCACAGACTCAATAATGAAACGTATACCACAACACGAACCTTGGACACATCATGAAAACTATGATCCAATCGCTGTTGCAGTTGCAAAAACAGATAGAAATGTGGATGAACAAATAGTAGTTGCTGAACCAATTAACATACCAGACACTTTCAAAAGTGGTAGAACCTAAGGAGCGTAAATAGTAGTATGGCTGAGAAAAAATTATATAAGGACGTAGTTGTAGCAAAGGGCACTTTGCGTACAGCATTACCTACCCAAAGGGCATATAGGGGAATAAGCACTGTCAACAATGACAACACAAAATTTGGTCTCTTTGACATTGGATTAATCAAGCAGGACATTATTAATCATTTTCATATATCTAAAGGTGAGAAATTAGAAAATCCAAACTTTGGAACTATAATCTGGGACGTAATTCAAGATCCATTGACAAGCGAACTTGAAGAGGCAATAGAACAGGACGTTTTAGACATTATCAACACTGATCCTAGGGTAAGTGCAACAACAGTTCAAATTGTGCCTTTTGAATCAGGTTTACAGATCGAAGTTGAACTGGAATATTTGACTTATAACGTGTCAGAAAAGTTAAGATTAACTTTTGACGAGAGAATTGGGATACCGAATTAAATGCGTAGTTTACTAACACAAATAAATAATGGTATAAAAAGGATAATTCATGTCATCAACAGATAGATTAAACAGATTGTTACTTGCAGAAGATTGGAAAAGAGTATACCAATCTTATAAAAATGCAGATTTTAAAAGTTACGACTTTGACACATTGCGTAGAACAATGGTTCAATATCTTAGAGACAACTATCCTGAAGACTTCAACGACTACATAGAATCATCAGAATATCTTGCCCTAATAGATTTAATTGCATTTCTAGGTCAAAATATTTCATATAGAATAGATTTAAACGCAAGAGAAAATTTTTTAGAATTAGCAGACAGAAGAGATAGTGTTTTAAAATTAGCAAGACTAATAAGTTACAATGCAACTAGAAATCAAGCGGCAAACGGACTATTGAAATTACTTGCGGTTTCTACAACTGAAAACATTGTTGACAGCAATAACTTAAATTTGTCAGGACAGGTTGTTACATGGAATGACTCTGGAAACAGCAATTGGTACGAACAATTTATAAAAGTTTTAAATGCAGGACTAAACGATAATGAAAAATTTGGCAGTCCTGTCAAGAGTGACACAATTGATTCTATTCCAACTGCTCAATATAGATTCCGTTCCGCAAGTCTTGATGCATCTGTATTTTCTTTTTCAAAAAATGTTGATGGTCAAAATTTAGACTTTGACGTTGTATCAACGGGATTTGAAAATGGAGCGATAGTTGAAGAAACTCCTGCTGTCGGTGAAGCATTAAGATTTTTATATCGAGATGATGGTAAAGGAAGTGCAAGTAATAACACAGGATTTTTTGCACATTTTAGACAAGGTGTGCTGGATCAAGGTGACTTTACTATTTCTACTCCAGGTAATAATCAAACTGTGGCTGTTGATGCAACGAACGTAAACAACACAGACGTTTGGTTATGGAGATTAGATGAAAATGGGAATGAAGTAGAATTATGGACTAAGGTGGAATCAACACAAGGAAATAATGTTATATACAATTCGACTGCAAAAAATATTAAAAACATCTACACTGTCTTAACAAAAAATAGAGATTCAGTTGAACTTAAATTTGCAGATGGAACATTTGGCAATTTGCCCCAAGGTACTTTTAGAGTTTATTACAGAACGAGTGCAAATAGATCAATTAGAATCACTCCGGATGATTTGCAAAACATTCAAATAGATGTAGACTATATTTCTGCTAATGGTCAACAACAAACTATAACACTTACTTTTGGTTTACAATACACTGTTGATAATGCAACTACATCAGAATCAAATGCAAATATAAGACAGAATGCTCCTGCAACTTATTATACACAAAATAGAATGGTTACAGGCGAAGATTATCAGGTTGCACCTTTAGGCACAAATCAAGAAATTGTAAAAATTAAAGCAACAAACAGAACCTCTAGCGGCATTTCCAGATATTTTGATCTTATAGACAGCACAGGAAAATTCAGCAACACAAATATATTTGGTGCTGATGGTTCTATATACAAGGAAGATACTGAATCCATTTCTACATTTAGTTTTGCTACTCAAACAGATATCGAGGCAGTCATTGCTAATAAGATAGAACCTTTGTTAAGCGATAAGAAAACAAGAAATTATTATATAGAAAAATTTCCAAAAATATTATTGACTGATTTGAATGCAACATGGAACCAAGTTACTAGCACAACAAACTTGTCTACAGGAAAATTCACAAACAGTTCAACAGGAACAAATTATCAAGTAGGACAATTTACAGCAAGTCAAATGAAATACATTGAACCAGGTGCAATGATTAAATTTGAGGCACCAACTGGTCAGCATTTCATGGGAGATGACAATAACAAATTAATGTCCGGTACTGCTGATCATCCTAATTCAAGAACTTATGTGTGGACTTCTGTTGTGAGTGTATTGAATGACGGTGTTTCAAATACAAACACGGGCGACGGTGCTATATCATTGAATGATGTGATTCCTTCTAATGCAATAGCAACACAGATATTGCCTAAGTTCAGCAAATTATTAAGTGATGATGTAAAAACATTAATAATTGATCAAGCATTTGCATACAATAACTTTGGATTAAGATATGATGTAGCAACAAGAAAATGGCAAGTGATAGATGAAAACAATCTAAATGTGTTCGGTGATTTCAGCACAGGTAAGACTGGTGATTTAACCAGCCAACAATTAGACTCTAGTTGGATTATAAGATTTATAACTAATGGATCATCTTACACTATGACATCACGAGGATTGCGTTATGTGTTTGAAAGTAAAAGGGAAGTAAGATTCTTTTATGATAGTGCGGATAGAAACTTTAATGTGCAAACAGGAAAAACATTACAGGATAAAATCACAGTGCTTTCAATTAACACTAAACCGGACACGACGGCAAATTTCAATGTTGATTTAAACTTCAGTGTGTCAACAGAATTTAGGACAGCAGAGGGTTATGTGGACAGTTCAAAAATTGAATTAAGTCAGTTTGACAGTGACCAGGACGGCATAGTGGATAATCCAGACACATTTAATCATGTGGTTGATCCGGAAACTAATCCATTGAAAAAATATGTTTTCCAAAAATTAGTTTCGGGAAGTCAAGGCACTACAAGATTCGAATATGTGGATGCTAGTTCAGAAAAAATTTATGTGAGACAATCAGGTGTGGGCACAATAGGAGATTACAACAACGGTGATATTGTGTATCTTGTAGATAGCGATTCTTTCAAAAAGATTGACACAACAAACAACGTCACAAGCGATGTAACAAATTACGTTGCACACGTTGGAAGGGACAACATCAAGTTCCAATACGTACACACGGTGGACGGGAACACAAGACTCGATCCTAGTGCATCTAATCTTATAGATATGTACATCTTAACTAGAACATACGACACAGATTTTAGATTATGGCTCAACGGAACTAATGATACAAAACCTCTGTTACCAAGCAGTGATTCGTTGTTCACAAATTTCAATTCGGCTTTGGCACCAATCAAGTCAATCAGTGACACAATAATATATCATCCTGTGAAATACAAAGTGTTGTTCGGTTCCAATGCTGAGACAAACTTACAAGCAACGTTCAAAGTAGTCAAGAACCCAGATCAGGTCGTGAACGATGCTGATATAAAGAGCAGGGTCATAGAAGCAATCAATCTATTCTTTGCATTGGAAAATTGGGAATTCGGTGATACATTTTACTTTACAGAATTAAGCACATTTGTGATGAATCAATTGTTGCCAGATGTGGCAACATTCGTCATTGTGCCTAACGCAGGTGCACAGACATTTGGTAGTTTATTTGAGATAAGATGTGAGAATGATGAGATATTTGTAAGTGGAGCAAGAGTTTCAGATGTACAGATAATTGATGCGATCACGGCAAGTAATCTTAAATCATCTGGTTCTATAGTCACAAGCACTTCAGCAGACACAGGTTTGAGCGGCACGTTGACTCTTGGCAGTTCATCCACTGCTACTTCTAACACTTCTTCATCTTCGTCTACAACAACATATACAAGCAACACTGGTTCAGGTAGTGGTTCATCCGGAGGCTCTGGTGGAGGAAGTGGATATTAATGGCATACGACAACGATCAACAAGAATTTCCGATACCAACGGGGTCAGGTAAAGAAGAAAGAAAGTCATCAGAATTTTTACCCAAGTATTTCAGAACACCTGTAAACAATAAATTTCTTCACAGCACAATAGATCAGTTAATCAGTCAAGGAACACTGGAAAAAATTAATGCTTACTACGGCAGAAAAAATACTCCAAACTTCCAAGCAGAAGATTTGTATGTGGAAGAAGTTTCAAAGGACAGAGAGAATTACAAATTAGAGCCAAGCATTGTACAAAAAGACTCATTGGGCAACGTTAATTTTTATTCAGACTACATTGACTACTTTAACCAAATTAAAAATTTGGGCGGCTTCGCCGATGATCACAGCAATCTCAATGCCCAAGAATATTACGCATGGTCTCCTAGAATCAATTGGGACAAATTTGTAAACTTTAGAGAATACTTCTGGCTTCCTTATGGTGCTGACACTGTGACAGTGACAGGTCAACAAAGAAGTGTTGTAAGTACATACACGGTTACAAAATCAGATGCTGGAGACAACTATGCATACATTTTTACTCCAGATGGATTGACTTCCAATCCAACACTTAAATTATACAAAGGTCAAACTTATAAATTTGAAATTGATGCACAAGGAATGCCTTTGACTTTTAAGACTGAACGTGATCTAGACGACAGTTACAATTACAATACAGGAGTAAGTTCGCAGAAAGTTGAAAAGGGAACAATAACATTTACAGTCGCCGACAATGCACCGGAAACTTTATATTACGGTTCTAGCAAAGATATAGAATCTTTTGGCTTAATAAAAATATATGAAATATCTGAAAACTCTGCAATAGATGTAGAGAATGAAGTTATAGGTAAGAAAAGTTATACTCTACCAGATGGCACAGCACTTTCAAATGGAATGAAAGTAAATTTCCGTGGTACAGTGACTCCTACTACCTATGCAGATGATGAATATTATGTAGAAGGTGTAGGTGAAGGAATAAAACTTATAAAGGTACAGGATCTTGAGGTAGTAAGTTCTTACACGCAAAAAACTCAAGTTCCATTTGACACAGTAAATTTTGACACAGTAGGCTTCGGCACTGCAACTTCTTATGCAGTCACAAAAGATTATGTGGTTATAAACAAGGCTTCATCTGATAGAAATCCTTGGAGTAGACACAACAGATGGATACACAAATCTGTAATAGAAGCAAGTGCCAGGGCAAATGGCAATGTGCCTAACATAGATCAAACTTTAAGAGCAAGAAGACCTATTATTGAATTTGAAGCCGGTCTTAAATTGTATCAATTTGGAACATCTTCCAAAGGTATAATTGACTTAATAGATGATAAAACAATAGACGTAATGAGCGATGTTGAGGGAGCAACAGGATATTTTGTTGACGGGGTAAATCTAACAGACGGCATGAAGGTTTTATTTACTAAAGACAACGATCCTTTAGTAAAAAACAAAATTTATACAGTAAAAATTCTAGCATTTACAAAAAACAAAGTAACTACAAATCAAATTAGTTTGATAGAAGATGCGACTAGTACAGCATTAACAGATGAAACAGTCCTAGTAAGCAACGGAACTAAAAATGCAGGTAAAATTTATTATTTCAACGGCACTGATTGGAAATTAACTCAAGAAAAAACCAAAGTAAACCAAGCGCCGTTGTTTGAATTATATGATGCAGAAGGAAATAGTTTTGCGTCTTCCACTTATCCCAATTCAAATTTTATGGGGAACAAAATTTTTTCTTACAAACAAGGAACAGGAACAAATGATACAGAATTAGGTTTTCCTTTATCATATCTTAATGTTGAAAATATTGGTGATATTGTTTTTGATTACAATTTGCCAAATGATTCTTTTGTCTATGTTGTGGATCAAACCCAAACTACTAAAAAAACAAATTCGGCATTTTTAAGAAAGTATTCAGATAGAACTTCTTTCGTAACTGCAAATGGTTGGACTAAAGCACCCACTGAAAGTTATCAACCTGTAATACGACAATACACTGCAACCGAAAGTCTAACAAATGATTTTGCAATTGATGTGTACAAAAACAGCGGAGATTTAAATGATTTACAAGTAAAAGTTTTTGTTAATGATAAACAAAAAGTTGAATTAACAGACTGGTCAATACACAGAGTAAATCAAAATGCATTTGTGCGTTTCACTAAAAAATTAAATGTAAATGATTCGATAGTAATCAAAACAAGAAGTGCAACGGTAAAAAATGATAATGGACATTATGAATTTCCAACTAATTTGCAAGGCAATCCTTTAAACAGTGAGGTAAGCACATTTACAACTGGACAAATTAATGATCACGTAAAAAGTATCACGTCGGAACTGCCAGATTGGATTGGTCAAACGCCTGGCGTAAGTAATCTAAGAGATTTTCCTGACGCATCTAAATATGGACGTAAATTTTTAAAACATTCAGGTCCAATAGGCTTATCATCTTATTTGCTTAATAGAAATGATGTAAATGTAATCAAAGCAATAAAACACAGTCAAACAGAGTACACAAAGTTTAAACGTGCTTTTGTAAGTGCTATAGATACTTTAGGTTATGAAGGCTCTGTGCAAACCACTGTTGATAAAATTTTAGAAAAATTAAACAAAGACAACACTAAAGCATCTCCATTCTTCCAAACAGATATGATAGGTAGAGGAGCATTTAAATTGACCACGCACAAAGTTTTAGATGTAGATAGTAAATTTTATCAACTTACAAACAATTTTGATTTAAATGCTTTATCAAAACAGGCTGTATATGTGTACCATAATAACTTACAACTGATCCATGGCAAAGATTATACATTTGCAAACGGATTTGTTAATGTATCAAAAACGTTAACACTAGATGATCAGATAGACGTGTATGAATACGAAACTACAAATGGCAGTCATATACCAGCAACTCCTACAAAACTTGGATTGTACCCTTCTTATAGACCCTTAAAATATTTAGATACAACATTAGTAACACCTGTAAATGTAATTCAAGGGCACGATGGAAGTATAACAGTTGCGTACAATGACTTTAGAGACGATCTAATATTAGAATTAGAAAAAAGAATTTTTAATAATATCAAGGTTGTTTATACTGAAGACATTTTAAATTACAAAGATTTATTAGTTGGAACACACAGAACCAATAAATTTACAAGAACAAGTATAAACAATAGTGTACTCCCAGACTTTAACGAATGGCTAGGTTTAGTTGGCAACGAAGATTACACAAACAATTCATATTATTTGATTGGTGATAGCAGAACTTGGAATTACAGTCATGCTGTTGATCCAGCAGGTCAACCTCTTGTTGGTTTTTGGAGAGCCATATACAGAGAATTATACGATACAGATAGACCAAACATTACTCCTTGGGAGATGTTAGGCTTTAGCATAGAACCAACATGGTGGGAATCAACTTACGGCCCTGCACCATATACAAAAGACAATTTAGTGCTATGGAAAGATTTAGAAGCAGGAATAGTAAGGGAACCAAACAAAAAAATTGTTTACAAAGAAAACTATGCAAGACCTGGACTAACAGGACACATACCTGCTGATAGTGACGGCAATATAAGAAGTCCGTTTGACAGTGCATATGCAAGACAAGTTGATCCTACATTAGGCAAAGCAGATTTTAAATTTGGTGATTCCAGTCCTGTAGAAAATGCATGGAGAAGAAGTTCAGATTATCCTTTCTCAGTGTTAAAAGCATTCATTTTGCATCAACCATCAAAAGTGATAGGAGTTGGATTTGACAGTTCAAGAATTTCAAGAAATCCTGCAAATCAAATTGTGTACAACGGGGAAGTACAACTACAACCTAAGAATTTAATTTTCCCAAGTGCTATAAATGAAGACACAGTTGTTAACACATCTGGATTGGTAAATTATCTTTATGATTTTGTGGAAACAAATTTATTAACAGATTATCAAGATTACAAAGCAAATCTAAAAAGCATTGGCGCACAAATTGGATTCAAGATAAGAGGATACAGTAAAAAAGAAAAATTCCAATTAATCTTAGACAGCAAAACACCTAATGCAAGTACTTCTATATTTGTCCCTCAAGAAAACTACAGATTAATACAAAATACAAGTGCGGCAATCAAGGTGCTAAATTATAGTGCAGTAATAGTTGAATTAAACGCATCTGGTTATATTTTGAGAGGATATGATAAAAATTCTCCTCAAATAAAATATTATCAATACGTGCAACAGGCTGACGATCCCGTTATTAACGTAGGTGGAGTTAGTTCTTCTTTTGTAAATTGGGGAGAAAATCAAAGATATGATATTGGACAATATGTAAAATATGAAGAACAATTTTATGCAACAGAAACAAGTCATTTATCTACTACCACGTTTGACAATTCAAAATTTGTTAAATTAGTTGAATTGCCAACAGAAGGTGGTGCTGAAGCAATATTAAGAAGAAGATTTGACAAAACCACTGTAAAAGAAGTTGCTTACGGCACATTGTATAGAACAGCACAAGAAATAGTAGACGTGTTGTTAGGTTATGGCGAATATTTAAAAGACGAAGGATTTTCATTCGAAGAGTTTAACAAAGAAATAGGACAAGTTGCTAATTGGCAATTAAGCACCAAAGAATTTTTATTCTGGACAACTCAAAAATGGGACGAAGGCAGTGTTATAAGTTTAAGTCCAGCCTCAAAAAAATTAAGTGTAAAATCATCTTTTAGTGTGGCTGACAATGTTGTAGATAATTTCTACACATATGGAATACTTAAAGAAGACGGAAATAAATTAGATAAAAATTTTGTTAGGGTTATTAGACAATCCAATGATTTCAGTATCCAAACAAAAAATACAATAAACGGAATATATTTTGCTAAGGTTCCGCTAGTTCAAAAAGAACAGGTTTGTTTAATTGATAACAACACATCATTTAATGATTTAATTTATGATCCATCAAGTGGTTACAAGCAGGATAGATTAAAAGTTTTAGGTTATTTGACTGAATGGGACGGAAGTCAATCTATTCCAGGATTTGTTTTTAGTGTAGCGAACATAAAAGAATGGACAGCATTCACAGATTACGCAATGAGTGATGTTGTAAAATATAAACAATATTTCTACACTGCAAATAAAAAACTTAAAGGTTCGTCTAAGTTCATAGATGATGACTGGACAAGATTAGATGGAGCGCCTAGTGACACTTTATTGTCTAATTTTGACTACAGAACAAATCAATTTGGTGATTTCTATGATTTAGACACTGACAATTTCGATAGTGAACAACAGCGAATGGCACAGCATTTAATTGGTTATCAGCCTAGGAATTATTTAAAAAATATTATCAATGACGATGTAGCACAATACAAATTCTATCAAGGCTTTGTGCGTGAAAAAGGTACAACAAATGCACTGTCTAAAATGTTTGATGCTTTGGCAAGTGCGGATAAAGAGAGTATAAATTTTCATGAAGAGTGGGCGATCAGAAAAGGTCAATATGGAGCAAGTGCTGTATTTGATGAAATAGAATACAATTTAGATGAATCTAAAGTACGTTTGAATCCTCAGCCAATTGAACTTACAGATAATTTGCCTGCAAGTTCAAGCGACTTAACATATAGAATACAATCGGGGCAAGTATATCTTAAACCTGATGTGTACACACACGCACCATTCCCTACAAAATACAATAAAAATACTTACGTTAAGACAGCAGGACCAGTAAATCCGGTTGACATTAATTTAACAGTTGGAAAATATGAAGATTTATTAACAGCAGACACTTCGGCATTAGTAGATAACAATTATGTTTGGGTAGGTGATTATAATAATTCTTGGAATGTATTTAGATATTCTAAAACAACACAAAGGATACAAGCAATAAATGTTGTTAACAATACAATTGAAGTAGATACACTAAACACTCCGGCAATGACAGCAGGAGAAATTTTTGTTGTGTACGCAAATGGTAAAAATTACACTTTCAAATGTACAAGCATTGCTCCTTCAAAAATAATTTGTGAATCAAAAACTGGATTCCAACAATTATCATCTGCAACAGGTTATATTAGTAGGTTTATTTCTGCTAAATTTACAAGCACAGATGCCATCAATAATAGAGTAAACGAATCAGGAATAAGAGACAATGAAAAATTCTGGATAGAAGCAAGTGATGACGGCAAATGGAAAGTGGTTAACAACAAATTTGTATATAAAACAGCAAATGAAGTTAGCACAACATCAACATCAAGCGATGAAAGTTTCGGTCAAGTAATTGCTGTCAATAAAAACAATACGGTATTATTAGTAAGTCAACCAACTGATGGCGACGGAGCAATTTATGTTTTTGTAAGAGGAACTGAAAGTGGTAGTTTAAGATTTTCACAAAAAATTCAAGCACCTACTGAAGATCCATTATTAACAAGTTTAGATTTATTTGGTTCGGCAAGTAGTTTTGGTTCAGCAGTAGATGTAAGTCCAGACGGTAATTTTGTTGTAATAGGTGCACCAACAGCCGGTAATTTAAAAACAGAATACAAAGGTGTGTTTAATCCTACTACAAATTATAATGTTAACAATATTGTACAATACAAAAACCAACTATGGAGAGCAACCAATCAAATCACAGGTCAAGATCCATCAGTAGATTTTACAACTTTTGATGGCAGTGCATTTTATAGAGAAAGCACAGCCACAACAACATCTAACATAGTAATAGGTGATCATATTTTTCCTAATGTTACTACAACCCATTTATTGATACGTGCAAGTAGAGATCAATACCAAGGAACAAAAATTGGTGACAGACTAGTAATGGATTACACAGGATTCAGTAGTGATTATCCTACAGATAGAACAAATTTATTAAAGCCTGCACTTAAACCATTTGCAGGAGTTGGTGATCCAACTATAAAAACAAATTTATTTTCTAAAACAGAAGTACCTATTGTACAAAAAATAGATGCAATATTAAAAGTTGATTTGACTCTTGTTGATCCAATATTATCAGCAGTTGTGAATTCGGAAAGTTTTGAAGGTACAGTTGTATACAAAAGAAAAGAAGGAACAAGAACTTTATTATACCTAAAAGACGTAGAGGGTGTTGTTAGTGCTTCAGGTACGTTGATGTATGGCACACTTGAAGTAGGAACTTTCAATAGAGTTTTAGGTGAAGATTATGCATATCTAAGCGGTTTCTGGATGGTAGATATTAATGCAACAATATCTACAAATGCAGGCATAGACACAACTAATCATCTTGTAATTCAAGACATTAAGAGACAGGGTGTAACACGTAACACCAACAAATTTGTTAACAGCCTTGACGAACAAATACAGGCAATTACTCCACAAACTCCTATGTATCAATCACAGTTTGGGATTTTGACTTACACACAATCTTATTACATTTCAAACAATCAATGGGTACCACAAAGCAGTCCAACTGCTATATTAAGTAATCAGTGGTATGTAAGAACAAACACATCTCTAATAAAAAATGCAGGAGATCAAGTAAATGTTTGGATAAGCACTGTTGGAGCAAGTAAATTTGATTTTTCCGGTATCAACATATCAGCCACTGACACTAACGGTTTAAAAACTATCGCTGAAGTAATGGACGGATACATTGACGTTGACTCGACAAGTCAAAATAATCTTTTTTATGATGTGGCTCCTGGTGATACAGTTCAAGATGATGTGACCAGTGCTACTGCAACAGTGGTATTAAGTCAAGCAACTGGACTACAAAAATTAAGAATATGGATTAAAAATGCTTCTGGAGTGTTTACACTAGGATCAAATGCGGGAGTAAATGGCACTATTACAAAAGTTGGTTCACCAAATAGAACACTTGGAAATATCGAACAAACAAATATGGCTGGTTTGAATGGTGCAGGAAAATTATTTGTGTTCACGCACACAGCACCAATCACAGTAACTAACAATGCCACAGAATATTTTGCAAATGATAAAGAATATTGGTTATGGGACGAACAAACATTGGACGGTATATCTGCAAATGCAAATACTCCTAGTTCAACGAACTATGACTGGAATAAAATCTTTAACATTCCGATCGGCGAAGGTACTGCAAGTGGATTAAGCAACCAGGGTGCTTTTTTAATTTACAAAAAAGATGGCACTGGCAAATATTCTTACAATAGTGCTTATTCAGTACCGGATACAAAAGCAAATTTAAGATTAGGTTCTAGGATTAAAATGCGAACTGTTGGTGATAAGACAGTTGCATTCATAGGAGCCAGTGGTGACCTAACCACAAGCAATCCAGGGAAAATTTATTTCGTAAATTACAATGCAAACAATAATTGGACACTGGGCACTGATCCTATGTACACTGGTCCGTTCGACGTAAATGCTGATTACGTAACAGGTGAAATAGTTGTATATGCTAATCAATTGTACAAAGCAAACACTAATCTTGTTTATGGACAATGGAACCCTGCTTACTGGACTTTACAAAGCACTAATACTGATATGTTGGGTTACATTCCAAACGATTCAGGAATAGAACTAGAACAGGACAGCACATTAGAACAAAATGGGTTAATACGTTTTGCAGATAGATTTGACGTTGATGACAACGGCGTTAACATAATTGCAAATGCAGTTTTTGATAATGATACACAGAAAGTAGTTGTGTATAGATTAGATAACGGTCATTACACATACAAGCAAACTATTTTACCACCTAGCGATTCAGCGGCTTTAATTAATTTTGGTTCCGATTTAAGTATCAGTGG
>MDSY01056931.1_pt1 | contig 18551 bp, 12 predicted proteins | sample 811131 | NCBI WGS metagenome assembly MDSY01 (sample SAMN05326643, study PRJNA326480) | marine metagenome | isolation source: seawater | place: Atlantic Ocean: South West | collected 2010
ACGGCCGGTGCTCGTAGCGCACGCAGACATTGTACTTGGGCGGCAGCACCCGCATCGCCCCGACCACCACCGCCTTCTCGCCGCCGACGCCGGCCGGCAGCGGCACCTTGGGCGGGCCGGCGAACTGCGCCGTGAGGAAGTTCTGGTCGTGCCACAGGTAGTCGTCGAGCTTGCACTGAATGGCAAAGACTTCCCTGAGTTGAATCTGACTCTCGGTCAGAACTTTAGCTTCTACGAGAGCCCGATCGTGAGCTTCGTGTATCCGCTCGCGGGACCTCTCGGCGCGCAGCAGACGCAGATCACACTGCGCGGCTCTAGATTCGACGCATACTCGGAGGCGCCGCCCATCTGCAGATTCGGCGACAGCTGCTCGACGTCGGCGATCGTCATCGACGCCACGACGGCAAGCTGCCTCTCGCCGCCGAGGGGAGGGTGTGCGCTGCTCTCGTCGGCAGATGGGAGTGGCGGGAGCGTCCCGTTCGGACTCGCACTCAACGGCGCCGACCCATCCGCGTCCATGCTCGAGGAGAATACGCTTGCGCCTGTCAACTTCACTTCGTACCCACACCCGACGGTCACCAAGGTTTCTCCTCTCGCCGCCACGCCTACGGGCGGACTCTCCGTCACCTTGGATGGTTCGGGCTTCCTCGGCGCTTTCCCTGCGACGATCCAGGGCCACCCACAGCCCATCACAGTGCGCTTTGGCCGCTCGCCCGCGGCTGCGACCACGGCAGCCATCGCGCTCAACGATTCGCTCGTCAGGTGCGAGGTGCCGCCGTGGCCGCACGCCCACGGCGCGGTGCCGGTGGAGCTCGCGCTCAATGGTCAGGACTTCATCCTGCTCGCGGACGAGTTCAGCTTTGTCGAGCTGCCGACTGTGAGCTCCATCATCCCAAAGGGCGGGCCCACCGCCGGCGGCACGCCCGTGCACGTGCGCGGCGCCGGCTTTGGCGCCTCGCCCGGCTTCGGCGCGGCGCCGCGCTTCCAAGCGCGGTGCAGAGTCGGCCACAGCGGCGCCACGACACCCGCGACTGCCGGCACTGAGGGCGACCTCTTCTGCATGAGCCCCCCGGGCGCACAGAACGTGAGCGCGCCCTTCGGACCCACCGAGGTTCGGAACTCGACAGAGCCATTTCAGGTACTCGTTCTCAACTCCGAGGAGGGCTCTGTCGCGGTCGACTTCACCTATTACGCGCCGCCGACGCTCTCGGAGCTGCTGCCGACGAGCGGTGCTCCGGAAGGCGGAGAGCTCATCGCCGTCGCGGGCGTCGGTCTCGATGCCTTCGGTGCGACTCATGAGGCGCGCTGTTGCTTTGGTGAAATGGTGCAGAGCCCATTGCACGTCTTGCCGAACTCGACGGTGTGCGCGGCACCGAGCCCAGTGCACATCAAGGCGAATTCGATCGTGTGCGCGGCGCCGGCGCATGCAGCGGGAGAGGTCGAGGTTCGCGTGGCTCTCAACGGAGTCGACTGGAGTGCCGACACCCTCAGCTACACGTTCGAGTGCGCCGCTCACCCCTCGAGGGAGGCGTGCGCGCTCGACGCTGGTTGTGGTTACTGCGGCGCGCCACCGTATGGCCGCTGTCTCCCTTGCAGCGCACCGGGCGAGTGCGCCAAAGGTCCGGCCGATCGCACATGCGAGATGTGGAGCTACGCACGCGACGTGCTCTCCCCGCCGCCGCCTCTCGAAGAGAGCTCGATGCAGAACGGCAGCGTGGCCTCCGGCGCGGAGCACGTGGTGCGCATTCAGCTCGGGAGGCCACGTGTACCGGAGGTGCTCACGGTGAGCGTCGAGAGTGCCAGCGCGCTCATTGGAGTGGAGGCGATCGATGGCGGAGGGCGGGTGGTGCGGCTGGCGCGCTCACAGCGCGAGGGGCCCCTCCGAATCGCCGGCACCGATTGGGCCTTCAAGGTGCCGGGGAGGGGCCGAGATGCGACCGCCAAGATTGAGGGGCCGGCCGCACGAGAGCGTGCTTGGTGGATCAGCGTGCCTGGCTCGTCGACATGCGAGAACGATGCGCACCTCGGGATCTCGCCCGTCGAGATGCTCCTCCTCCGCGTCCTTGGAAGCGGCCCTCAAGCGACGAGCGAGTACGCCGTCTCCATCAGGCGCGCCTTGCGTTATCCGAGCTTCGACTGCGACTGCGCGAGCCAGCAGCAGGCGGACGAAACGGCCGTGCAGTCCGCCGACGCATCCGTCGACGATGCGCCACCAGCGATCCCACCAGCGGGCTTCGTCGACGCCTGCGCGCGTCTCCAGGACGACCAGTTCGTCCCCGGACTGCGGGCAGGCGCCACGTGCGCTGCAAGAGGTGGCGAACGAGGCCGGTTCGGAGACGACTACCACGGCAGCTTTGATGGCAGCTTCGAGAGCCTCGACGAGCCTTTCGAGCTCGTCGCTTGTGCCAACCGTGTCGACTCACCCCAATTCAGAGTGCTCTCGCTCAACGCTGTGAGCGACGCATATAGCGGCGTAGATCAAGACGTGCAGAGTGATCCGAACGCTGCAAATCTGAGCTCGGCGAATCTGAGCGCGACTCCCACCCAGCGGGAGCTCTGCGAAGACCTCTGGGACGCGCTGCTCGACGAGCATCACTCGATGCGCACCGCTCTCTGTGGAATGGAGCTCTGGCATGGCGCCACCGCCCTCCGCGCCCCGGAGACGAGCAGCAGCTGGCTACGGCTCACGGCAGGCGCTGGACACCGGGGAGCTGCATGGTACCATACCAAGATGCGTGTCGCTGACGGCTTCGAGAGCGAATTCCGCTTCCGAGCGCTCCCGAGCGCAGTCTATCCCGTCGACCCCGAGCTCGGCGACGCCGGCGACGCGTGCGCGGCAAGCATGCCCGAACCGCCCGAGTGGGGTGGCGGCGGTCTCGCTTTTGTGATACACAGCGACCCACGCGAGCTTTTGGCGATCGGCTGCCGTGGCTCGGGTCTGGGCGTCGGACCAGATCTCTCCTACTTCTCCACGTGTGCGCAGCGTATCTACCCTGCCATTTCCGTCGAGCTGCGCACGCATCGCAACGTGTCGAGTCCGGCTCAGACCGTGCCGAGCGCTCTCGATGTGATCTCGAGTGAGTCCGGTGGCGACGGCCGCCGTGTGCTCATCTCTGCAATACTCGGAGATGATCTCGTGCTCGGCGATGGTCGCGCTCATCGAGTGCGAGTCGAATACACCACACCAGGCGGCGGCCGCCTCAGCGTGTTCATCGATCAGATCCCAGAACCGGTCGTCTCACTCGAGCTGACGATGCAGGCGGCACTTGACAATGCTGGGTTTGGCTTCGTCGGCTTCACTGCGGCCACGGGCGTCGCGCCTGTGATGCACGAGCTGCTCGACTGGCAGTTTACTTCCGACTTCTGATCCATCTCCAAGAGAGACCTTTGATGTGTCGTCGTACTCGCCACGCGCACAATCGATGAAGATTCGAATCTGCTTGAGGGTTGAGGTTCAACGTTCAGGTTTTGAGTAGCATGAGCATCAGTATGCAGTATGCGTATCGCCTTGCAGTAGCTCAGCCAGTACATTAGTATACGAGTATGAGTATCGAGTATGTCTATGTGTGTACGTAGTAGTCATATTTATATGCATATAGATATTGTATTTAAATAAATCTTAAAATCATCATTGATAATATGAATATCTATATCAGAAATAATCATCATCATAATCGCGATAATCATAATGATTTAGATTTTGATTATGATAATCATAATGATGTTTTTGTTTATTGAATTATTAACTTAACCATGTGTATGTGTATACGTACATTTCAGTGGTATACTAATGAATTGGTACGGACGTAACACATGTGGTTGTACTCGAAAATAGTTGACGGGCAACGCCATAGGTTTCGTCGCCAAGAGCTAGTGGCAGCGCAAACATCCCTTTTTCCCTATGCCTTCAGCCGATCGGTTTCTATCAGTGCGGCGGCTGTGGCGCGTGCGAGCAGCTGGAGCGAGATGTTGTGGAGCAGAGGTGCAGGTGGCGCAGAGGTTTGCACCTTCTGAGCAACGGGGGCACTAGCAACCGGCGCCTTGGGGGCGGCCGGCGCTTGGGCTGCAGGAGCGCTGGGGGTGCTACTCACCCCCTCAGCTAGTACTCGCTCACGTGCTACGAGAGCCTGCTCCCGGGCGTCGAGCTTGACTCGCAGGGCCGCGAGCTTAGCCTCCCGTGCGGCAAGCTGCTCCTCGCGCTTCGCAACCCCCTCCTCGCGCTTCCGGAGCCCCGCCTCGCGAAGCTCATGCGCAGCAGACTTCTCGCCAATCTCGGCGAGAGTACCCTGTGCCTTGGGGAGCAGCGCGGTCACCTCGCCGCTCGCGGCGAGCAACTTGGCGAGGGAGGACTCTAGCTGGGTGAGCGGTGCTGTGCTTGTCATGGCGCGCTGATCGAGGCCCTCTTTGTGGGTGGGCGTCTAGCGATGGACTATGTACCAAGGTAGGGCCTGGTTTTTCTCTATAAGCCATTTGGGGGGGGGGGCTATAGGGTGCCCAAGTCTGCCACTACTGCCACGCTCCAAAAGTGAGTCGGCATGCTTACCCCCGGGGTTGCGCGTTGCGATGGGTTGGCCTGGGTTTGAGAGCCGGGCGGGGTCCCGCAGTGCGCTTGGCTGCTCTCTGGTGGACCATCCTCTGCCAGAAGCCGACTCCGTTCTCCGATCCCAAGCCAGCGTCTCCTGTGCCAGTGCTTGCTGCTCTCTGAGGGTGGTCGTGGCTTCTGCCAAGCCCTGCGGCGTCTGTTTGCGCGATTGCTGCGTCCTGGTCTGGGGGATCGCAGGCATCAGTTCCCATGTGTGACGACTCACGCCCACCTCGTGCGTCCCCATCGCAGATTCAACCATGCCTGACACCTGGGGAACCCACCCGAAGGAGCAGTCTGCGGGCCACCGCCACTGGTAAGCCGCTCTTCTTCTGACAGCTCCCATTGCGTGTTTTGAGACGTCTTCTCTCCGTGTTTTCCTCGCCCTCGCAAATCCACCCCCCTGCGGAGCTGCGTCTCAGCTGAGCCTCCATTAATCCCCGTACGTTGGATGTCAAACTGTGTATTCAGTGCGGCACATCTTTCGTCTCCCCGAGCTTGGTGGTGCAGACGTGCTTTTTCTGTCATTCGCTCCGTGTATGCCCTCTCTCACACCCCCCACCCTCTTTACCTGTATCGTTCCTCACCCCTGCCCGCTTTTTCCTCGCAGCCGTGTGTGCAACACGCGCCGTGGTCTGATCCGCAAGTACGCGCTCGACATCTGCCGTCGCTGCTTCCGTGAGTACGCCTTCGACATCGGTTTCACCAAGTACCGATAGGCACGCCCCGACGCTGAGGGCTAAGAGCGACCCCCAAATAGGTCACAATGCATCACCTTTCATTTCTTGATACGTGAGCACTTTCACTTTGCATGGAATCAGTAAATTGATCCTTTTATATATATGGTCACTGGCACATGGTTTCTCATTGCTGTACAGTGCGCGTACTCAAGAATTTGACTCAAACTGACTAACAATGTTTGTTAACAAGTAGAAGTACCAAACTTAGGAAACTTTAATGAAAATAAATTATTAATATTATTTATTATAACTATATAAGATTTAAATCGCCAATATCAATAATAATATATATCGAATATATGTATATATATATATATATGAATATCACATATTGATATTCGCAGCACATTGACATTGATCTTGATGACATTCAATATATAATATGCGAATATCAAATATCCCAATATTATTAATAATATTAATATAAATATATGAATATATCAATATTGAATATCAATATATATATATCGCAACGCAATATATCGAATAATATGCGCCTTATAGTAATAATAGTTATACTTATTGTAATTGTTCATATTTATATATTATTTGAAATTATAGGTCTTGACACGTCACTGATACTGCACTCTCATAGTCAGACTCACGTACTCACACTGATGACGGCTTCGCACCAACTTGATTAAGACGCTAATCGCGACGACAAGCTGCATAATAACTAAACACTGAAACTATTGCACTTCCAACTACACCTACTGAATCGCCTGGATAAGCTCGATCACAATTCTTCCTTCGCACTCGTTGTTCCACGGTGTCGCACAGTTCGGGGAGTCTGCTCGCCAACGCAGAGTCCGCATGTTTTCATACAATTTTCCTTCATGAAATCTCTAGCGAGACACGCGTCAGGAGAACTGCCAGCTACGCGAGCACAATCGCTGTAAATGTCCGTGCACCTTGACGAGGTCGATCCCTGTGCCGTGGATTCACGCCCGTGCACAAGCCGCTGCTGCCCCTCGCAAGCCTTGCAAGAATCCGGGCACATTCGAGCCATGTATTTCGCATTCGCTTGGCATTCCCCTTTTGCCGCCCACGCGCCACAGCTCGAATCAGCGTCCGTGCAGCAGAGCTCACATGAACGTGGGCATGTGTGACTCATGAAAGCTGGATTCTCAGTGCATTGGTGGTATAGTGACCATTGCTCACACTGGGCGTCGGAGTCTGCACATACTTGTTCTCCTTGCCCTTGGCTTCCTTCCCCCTTGTTGTGCCTCTGCACATTCTGCCGCTTTCGCGTCTTGGTCTTCTCGGAAGACTTGCAAGTTCCGCACGAACGCGGGCACGTTTTCCTGCGGGGTGGGTGTGGAGAAAGGCGGCATGCATAGACAGTGATGATGCAAGCATTTCTCCCCGTGCGACTCGACTCAAAATCCCGACGCCCGCCCACTTGGCGCCCCCTAAAATGGACTTGTCGACGAAAAGCACACACCTCATATGTCCGTTGGTCACACACTCAGTTGCATTTGCCCATTCCTCGCACCTGAGGACCTCGTCCCTACATTTGAGTGCTATTGGGAAGGGGAGAGGCTGCGGGCAAATGCCGCAGGACTTGCGACAGTGCAGATACATCCAGCGAAAGTTGCGAGAGCAAAACCCATCACGCACATGAGCACTGCACTCGCTCTCGTCGTCAACACAATCCTCAGCACAGAGGCCGCACGAGCGAGGGCACAGCTCTAGCATCGAGTGCGTCTGTGCCTCGCAGTAGCCCGCTGCGGACCACTGTGGGCACTTGTCCGACTGATCCGCGCACTCTGCGGCTCGCAAGGTCGAACGTGGAGACCCGGGAGGGCTTGCTCCGGATGGGCTCTTAGAGGCACCCTTCGATGCACCCTTCGATGCACCCTTCGATGCACCCTTCAATGCACTAGAGGTAGTGGCTGCAGAGGTTGAATCGCAAAGCCCGCACACTGCAGGGCACTGTCTCGTCATGAAGGCCTTATTGGAGTGGCACCAGCCCTGCTGAGACCAGTTGATACATCTGCGGCCCTGTTTGTCCACGCAGCCGGGGTCGCGCGCTGCAGCGGGCCGCGAAGGCGCCTCTTTGGCAGGCGTCGCGGGCCGTGAGGGCTTGCTGGCACGCGCCGTCGATCTAGCGCTGCTGCGTTGTCGACTGCCGGGCTGCCTCCGCGCACTGGTTGTGGAAGCGAGGGAGTCGTCGTATTCCATCCGAGCGCTAGCATCGACGAGCACTTCGTAGGCTTCGGCGACGCGCTTGAAGCGTACCTGCGCCTCGTCTCGCTCGTCTGCAGGCACCCGATCAGGATGTGTGCGCGTGGCCAGCTCATAGTAGGCCTTCTTCACCTGCTGCTTTGACGCCGTCGGATCGATCCCTAGCGCGTCGTAGTGGCTCTGCTCCTGGGCCAAGGCTTGCCACAGGAAGAAGGCGAGTACGGGCCATCGGCCGCAGCCGACGACCATACTTAAATCACCGCGAAACTGGAAACTCCAATTGTATCGCTAGGAACCTACTACCAGGTACGTGTATCAGTATGTATGTGAAAGTGGAACAATCGAAGTGGGCTGATTAGGGCCAGCTAAGAGCTAGAGACGAGCTGAATTCTCGAATGATCTGAAAGATGAGATCGAATATTGCCTAGCCGCCCCCTGTGATCAGAGCCTTGAGTTCACGCAGCCTTGCCTTGAGCTCGGCGTATTCGTGCTGCATCTGTGCATCCTCCTCTGCAAGCTCTCGATGGCGCGAGCGCAGCTGATTTGCAAGCCGCTGCTTTCGTTGCACCTCTGCTTGCACGGTTGCAAGTTCCGAGGAGACGTCAGCGAGGGCGGCAGCCCCCTCGACAGTCGCAATCTCCGCCCCGTCGCCAGAGGCCCTCCGCTCTAGCTCGCCCTCCGATGCGCCCTCTATGCGTCTTGCCTTTTCCAATTCGGCCACCTGCTGTTTCGCCCTCGCCGCATCCATATCCTTTCGGCGGATCTCAGCTTGTACATCGTTCTTGTACTGGCGCCAGTGGGCGAGCTGCTCGTTCCACGCCCCCTCGCTCGCCGCCGCCTCCTCGTTCATCTCCACAAGGCGACTCGCGAGCCATTCGGCACGCTGCTGCCACTGAAAGGCCACTCGAGGAGCGAGCGCAACAGACAGCCGCTCGGAATCGGTTGGCAGCTGTGGCAATGTGGTCTGATTGCGAGCTTCAGCGATGCTGCCGGCGCCGAGGGAGAGCCCGAGTACTTCCATCGAAGCCTCCTCCTCCTCCTCGGAACGCACACGCCGCTCGATCTCGTCGAATGTCTGGCCGACGCCTTCGTCGGGCGTGAGGCCGACGCTGGCGGTGCTCGTGAGACCCTCCGCGTTGGCCAGCGCGTCCTTGCTTCGCGCGGCTTCGCAGGCGAGCTCGCGCCACACTGCGCACGCATTGGCACGGCCCCGCGCCTCTCGCTCCGAATCTTCTGCAAGGCGTTGCAGCTCAGCCATTTGCTGTTGCGCCTGCTGTTGCGCCTGCTGTTGCGCCTGCAGTTTGGCCGCGGCATCCTTGCGCGCAGCAGATGGGTCGCTCGCCCTGCTCCGCAATCTGCGAGCTCTCCGCCGCGCCTCCTTCTTCCGCTCCCGCTCCGCCTCCGCCTCCACCTGCCTCTTCTCAAGATGCTCACGCGCCGCCTTGCATTGCGACTCGAGCAAGGCAATGTACTCACTACTTCTGCTCGCGCGCTCCGCCCACACCTTGAGCGGCAGCCCCTTTGCGCGCAGCTCGGCCCGCTCGGCCTCGCGCTGCTTGACCTCACGCTCCGCCTGCTGCAGCTCCTGCTTGATGCTCTGCAGCGCGCGCTCCTCCTGCTCCGCGAGCTCGCGCTCCTTTGCGAGCGCATCCCTCTGCGTTTGGATCTCCGCGCGCTGCCTGCCGAGCTGCTCGGCGTTGTGGCGGCCGGCGAGCTCGCGCTCGGCGCTCGAGGTCGACTTGGCGGCGCTCACGGCACTCTGCGCCTCCGAGAGCTTGTTGTGCAGCTCGCGGCGGCTCGCGAGCAACTCAAGGCGCTCTTCGGTGAGACGTTCTGCGCGAGTACGCCATTTGATGGATTCGGCAGCGCCCACGGCACCCGCCGCCGCTGCGGCCGCCTCGGCGATCCGCTCTACTGAGGGGGTGCCGCCGCTCACCTGAGAGGGCGAGCTGCTCGCGTGGCTGATCACGTTGCGCACCGCGTTCTCGTAGATTCTCCCGGGCGTCATGTCGTCAGGAGTGAGTACACTCCCTGGCGTCGTCAGTCGAGCGGGAGTCGAGACATCTGCGGCGAAGCCTCTCGGAGTCGTCAACCGTCGAGGTGAGAGGGAGGAGGGGGTCGCCATCTTGCCCGGGGAGCGCGCCAGTGCGCCCGCCCTTCCAGGCGAGTGCGGGGGGGGCACCCTGCTAGGCGAGCGTGGGGGCACCCTGACAGGCGAGCGGGGCAACGTGCCAGGCGAGCGCGGTGGCACCCTGCTAGGCGAGCGCGGGGGCGCAGCCACCCTCCCCGGGGAGAGTGGTGGCCTCCCCGGCGAGAGTGGTGGCCTCCCAGGGGAGTGTGGTGGCCTCCCAGGAGACCGCGGGACCCGTGCGGGAGACCGTGGGACCCTCGCGCCTGAGCGAGATGCAGGCGTGGCGACGTCGTCCGGAACGATCACGTGGCTGGGTGTCAGTGCTGGTGGCACGTGCCCATACACACCAGAAGACTGCTGATTGAACAGGCCAGCCGGTAACGGTGCTCGATGCGCACTCGATGCCCCTCCCGCGCTCGTACCCACCTCGGTACTCGTCTCTCGCTGGGTTTTGGCATCCTCCGCTGACCAGTCCGCGAGCAGCTTGAGCTGCCTTTCGACGAGAGCATCCTGCTCCGACTTGTCTGGCTGCAAATCCTCGTTCATATCAGACTCGATGAGAACTGTGTCTGCGCCACCCTTGCCGGCGTACAAACTGTCAACCAAGCTCTTCCCGCCTGGACTCCGAGCGGGACTCGGCCCACCGCTTGCGTTCAGTCTCTTCTCGCGCTCCATTAGCTGTAGCATCTCGCGCTCGGAGCGCTCGAGCTCCTCGCGCGCCTGACGCAGCGCCACCTTCTCCCGCGCCCGCTCCTCCTTCTCCCGCGCCCGCTCCTCCTTCTCCCGCGCCCGCTCCTCCTGCTGCTGCGCACCGCTCTCGTGCGCCAGATCTGCACTCTGCGGATCGGAACTCTGCGAGGTCTCTCCTCCTCGCCTGCGTTGCTCGCGGCTGAGGCGCTGCGTCGCCATCTCGGCGGCCTCGTAAGCCTCGCGCTCCTCCCTCCGCATCGCCTCGCGCTCCTCACGCTCCTTTGCCTCCAGTGCGGCGCGCGCGGAGAGCGCGAGCTTTCGGTCACGCTTCTTGTCGCGCTTGGCGGCTGCGCGGAGGCTCTCGTCACTCTCGCTGCCGCCGTCGCTGCCGTCGTCGCTGCTCTCGAAGCGGCTGTCGTGGCTGCTCGTATCGACGCCCTCATCCTCCTCGCTCTCATCGGGCGCGTCTTTCGGCAGTGCCCCGGCCAGATGAGCCGTGTCCAAAGCCTCGAGTCCAATGGAGGCTGCGAGTGACGCACATGCCCCGGGAGCGTTCGGTGTCGAGGCCGCGGACGGCTGGCTTGCACTCCTGCGAGGTGATCCGCACTGCAACCCGCTGCCCTGCGCCTGGCTGCTCTCGCCATAATGCGTCTCGCCATACATCTCGCCAGCGGAGGGGGGTGGGTGGGGAGGGGCACCCCCCCTCTCGGGGGAGAGCTCCGGCGGCACTATCATAGCCATCGCCGAGGCAGCTGTACTCCCATGGAAGCGTCCACTGCGCTCAGCCTCGGTGACGCGCATTCCGTCGAGCCGCTCCAGCCGCGGCGCGCTCGAGATGAGCAAGAAACGAAACGTGGGGATCTCCGAGACTGGATTGTGTGCCAGCCTGAGTTTGGTGCGAAAACGTTACGGTGATCATTACGGTGATGCATGTCACGTTGATGAATGGAACGTTGTTGAATGGGAAATGGCGCGTGACAAATGGGGGGAATTCGGGGTAGTGAGACTCGCCTGAGTTCGGTGAGCCGGTTGAGATCGCTCAGCACGGAGAGGGCCGCGTCGAGGCTTACGCTCTGTGGCGGAGCTTGGTCGTAAGGCTGCCTTGTCTCCAAGCTCCACGCGAGACGATTGTGAGAGACGTCGAGCTCGCGCAGCATTGGACACGTGCTGCAAATCAGAAAAGAAGCAGGTGATACATATATAGGAAGCATGGGCTGTGACGTATGCGAAGGCGCTGTGAGACTTGCGTGAGACTTGCCTGAGCTCCTCCCAATTCGTCGAGATCTGGTTGCGCTGAAGCCGCAAGATCTGCAGCGACGGCAGCTCCTCGAGCGGCGGGATGGCGACGAGGCGGTTGTTGGAGAGGTCGATCTCTAGCAGTCGTGGCAGACGCAACACCAGGCCTCCGCCGATCTGAAGCATGTTGCCGTTCGCGAGGAGACGCTTGAGCTGCGAGAAGCGGTTGACAGATTCGAGCGAGCCCAGCTCATTGTTGGCCAAGTTGAGGTCGCGGATGGCGCCTTCGGGCACTTGGTGGAGCGGACCGATGTCACGCAGCCGAAAGTGCGGGTGGCTGAAGTCCAGTGTCGCAGGGTAGCGCAGAGAGCGCAGCGAGCATGTGACGTGCTCCGGGCGGAGCTCAGAGGTCACAAAGCCCGGTGGCACCGTCTGTGCGGTGGCAAAGAGTGAGAGCGGTGGTGGAGAGCCACGTTCGGAGGACCTGCCGCTCACGAGCTGCTGCAGATGCTTCATACTCCAACAGCCTCACGGACACCAGCAAAGCTAGGCGTCGGACGGCTGCAGCATCGAAACAGCTTTCCCGCTAAAATGTATCGTGCTTTACACGTTAATTCGGGTGGTGTTATGTGTACACTATCATAACTGAACACGACGGACGACGATCTCTAGGACTGTGAACTGAGTGGCTTGGTGATTCTCACATCGGAGAGTCAGTCATAGCCTCGACCGCTGCGGAGCGCCTGCATGCCAGATTGCTGCTTTCTTGTGCAATCCAATCTCGAATAGATGTGTACATGCCCACCAGTGGGAGGCGCCGCTAAGAGTGATGAGGCGTTCTCTCGGCAACTCCCCTTTCCAAAACTGCGAGTGTGGACTATGCACGAGATCGAATCCTGCGAGCACCACCGTGAGCGGCACCATGCGGGCGAGCGCGCGCACAGCCGCGACGCCCAGTCCGTATGCTGGAGTGTCGGCGACGAGGCGTAGGTTGCGCAGCGGCCAGCTGCTGGCCACAGCCGACCGAGGGAGCAGAGACACGGCATTCCGTGCGCAAATAGCGGTGACCGAGGCGGGCATGAAGAAGGGCTCGGGTAAACCCGCCGGTGCGACGAGGAGCAGACGTCCGATGCGCATCGGCTGGCGGTGCGCAAGACGCATGGCGACAGCAGCGCCAAGCGAGCATCCCGCAATTGTCATCGGCGGGCCATCAGACCAGCCGACGGCTTCGAGGAGTGATTCGAGCTGCGGCACAGGACAAAGAGACGAAACAGGTATGGGGAGAGAATCAACAGGTTCGTTCGTTAGTTCGTTGGTTCATCAACAGGTACGGGGAGAGAACTCAACAGGTCTCGGGAGAGAGCTCAACAGGTGTCGGAGAGAGAACTCAGATGTGACGAGTCGTGCTATGCGTGTGCTATGTGTGGAGAGTCCATGCGCGCCCACCTGCTCGATCAGACCCTCGATACCCGCGCTCGCGTCTGCTGGTGGGCGCGGCGAGTGGCCGTGGCCCCAGAAGTCCAACAGGAGCACGTCGTGACCGTAGGTATCACGAAGGGCCGCGGCGGTGCGCAGCCAGCAGCTGTGCGATTGAAGCCAGCCATGAAGGAGAACGACCCGGCCACCTTGGACCGCGCTCGGAGCAGGGCCGTCTGCGCCGCGCAAGAGCAGATAAAACGTGGAGGCATCGTCGGCCCTGGTGGACGCGATCTCATCGGCCGCCATCGATTTTCGAATATTAGAATTCGAACCAAGTTCCATATACCTAATGTTTACATATGTATCATTTTTTTTTCTGTCTGTTCTCAGTATTAGTATGAGTATAGGTAGTTGCCCCCCCTCACGGAACACCCTCGCTGCCTACTGTCGCCGTGCCGTGCGACCTCCTGGACCGGTGCGAGGTGTTTGCACCTTCGACCTTGCCGTTGCAGCTTTCTTTTTTGTGTGTTTCCCTACCACACTCCCAGGCACACCACTTGCACTTGTGCACGCATATTCAAATTGCACGCGTTAAGCATATCCCACGTCGATTCTTGACATTGCCTTTTCGACCCCCCCCTCGATCGTGTACTGCACTGGCGTGTCCACCTTGGCCCCAAGCGCCACGCTCGACCGCACATTCAGCCGGTCGTCGGCGGCGACTTGGACCGGACGCGCCGAGAGCAACGGGAGCACTGTCTGCCAATGGCTCTTCTGATGCTCTCCCCGCTCCCCCCGCGACTCGACGATGAGGGTGGCCTGCTCATCGAGTACGAGACGTGGCCACGCAGCGAGCCCAGAGAGCGAGCGCGCGACCGCCGCCGCGAGAGGTTTGGCCTCAGCGTCGGAGGCGCCTTCGCGTCTCAATTCGTCGAGATATTTCATCTCGTTCAATCTGATCCGCTCAGACGAAATGCGCCACGAGAGATCGCGCCTCACGAGCGCGCCCGCGGGGGGCATGCGTGAGGAGAATGAGATCTCTTCGAGAACCTGCGGCTCCGCGAGAAGCTGCGCCGTCTCGTCACGGCAATTGAGTCGGAGGGGCTCGTCGAGCTTCCCCCAGTCAAACTTGGGCGGCCCCAGAGCGTAGTGGAGCGCGTAGCTCGCTGGCGCCGCCACTGTCTGGATAGAGATGGGAATGTATGAAGAAGGTGAGTACGGATCCTTCAGGTGTCGCGCCTGCGCGTCGCGGATGGTCGCGTACGCCCCCTCCTCACTCGCGACTGAGCCGACAATCTCCGCGAGAACGAGATCCACCTTCTCCGGCAGAATCACCTCAGTCGAGAACCCCACCACCAGAGTGACAGTGCCTGGCTTCACGTCCTCGGCGTTGGCGATGGCCTGAACCGCACGCTTCGCAACCTCCGGGTTCGCCTCGATCGCGTACACCTTACGCGCTCCCGCCCTTGCAGCCATGAGCGCCAGGAGCGCTTCAGGTCCGGTCCCTATATCAAGTACGACGAGCTCACCCTGCTTGCCGTCGAGGCGCTTTTCGATGGCGCGTTGAAAGAGTGGCGTCCTGCGCTCGTCGTCGCGCATCGACTTGTACGCACCCTCGTCAAACGCGATAAAGTCCTTCGAACTGAAGCCTGCGGTCGCGCTCCAGGACGCGCGCAGCAATGGCGGCGCGGCGGCCGAGGTGGACGGCGCGGCGGCCGAGGTGGACGGCGCGGCGGCCGAGGTGGACGGCGCGCGGATGGAGGCAGCGGCGACGGTGCCAGCTGCCGTACCGACCGCCTTGCGACGCGAGACGCCGCCAAGCTGCGGATTGCCGTCGCAGTGCAATGAGAGCACCGCCGCAAGGAAGATACCGAGCATTTTTTTTCAAGTGCAGACCAAATCAAATGCAAATGTGTACAGTATGTACCTAGGTCGTTTATGATTACCTACCAGGGGGTTCTGTTCTTCACGTCCAGGCAGACCTCAGGCTTGGCCTTGTCGGAGTGGCTGTGGCGTCAAGACTCGCGCCAGAATGTCTGACCACGGGTCGAACGTGACGCCTATAAACAAGGAGGCGATGGCAGAGCTCATCGCCATGCGCGAGCAAGCGGCTGCTCACTCGGCTGCCAACGCGCCAGTGCTCACTGCGGAAGGCTACCCAGCGCCCCCTGGTAACGTGGCCCCACCGCGCCCCCCCCTCTCCCTCCACCCCTCTGCGTGAGCTCTCTGGCTCAGCGCCTTTCCCTCTGTGTGCGTCTCTCGCAGAGATGAAGGTCACCCGCCAGCAGATGAAGGACGCCAGGCTCCCTCTGAACTTTCGCGATTATTGTGCGCATATCCTCATCCCGTTGAATGAGTGCCGGAGGGAGACTTGGTTCTCGCCGTACAAGTGCACGGAGCTGCGCCACGCGCACGAGAAGTGCGAATATGACGAGTGCGCTGCCTCGCCCGGCCTCGAGCAGCCGCGCCACCATGCCCACAGCTGCATGCCCACAGCTGAGAGAATGCCCGCGCCTTCCCTTTTTGGCCTTCCCTTTGTGCCCCCGCAACCACTGCTGCCTAGCCGCTTGTGTTTCACCCAAGCATTCGCCCTTGCTTTTTTGCAGGTATATGCGTAGAGTGGAGATTGCGCGTATCAAGCGCAAGGAGGCCGCGTGAAGTATTGAGTCAGTTTGGCGCCGTGCGTGAGCGGCCAGGGTACAGTCGCTTTTTGAGTCGTGGCAAGAGCTAGGTGACAAGAGAGGAGCACTCGCTCTAGATGCCCGACTATTTGCATGGTGTGCTGGTGCTCGCCGCATCAGTTGAGTTTTCTACTGCATCCAACTATCTACTATGTGGTGATGATGACACCTGCCCTATAGCCTACCTTGTAGTTGTACCTAACCATACAAAGCACGCTGCTTTGATGTGCGCTTTGAGTTGAATACTACAGCAGAGCCTTTCAGGCGTCAGTTTAATGCTACTAAAGTACTACTACACTACCAGGTTCGACTATCACTAACACTATCGACTATGGTCCTGTCACGTAATAATTGAAATTGGAAATTCAAATTGCCTATAATTCTGACGCAACTCTTACTCTGACTCTCCTCAGCCATCGCATCGCATCGCATCGACCGGCCGTCCGATCACGTACACGAGATCGTCGAGATACAGCTCCGTCGTGCGCGGCGGATTGGTGAACACGTACGGAAGCGGGCTCGAGACGTCTCTGCCGCCCCTGAAGAGGCCGACGGCGAGGGCGCTGTACTCTCGGAGCAGCTTCTCGACGAGCTCTCCGTAGCTGCGGCACTCGAGCTCGGGTGGGATGGTCCACTGCAACAGGCATCCGTTGCCCGCACCGCCGAGCAGCATCTCGTCGAGGAGCTCGGGCAACTCGCTCATGCGCATCGAGGCGCAGAGCATCGCGTCGAAGGTGCTCGGGACAAGGACGCGCCCAGCGGCAAAGTACGGAGAGAGCTGCGCGCTCGTGTGCTGGCCGTATGATGACGCGCGCGCGGCCTCGTCATCGGCAACGTGCGGCAAAAGGAAGTCGACATTCGACGCGTGCGCAATCTCAACTGCGAGACCAACCTCGAGCTCACCGAGAGATTCGATCTCGCGGCAGGCGAGGATGGTGGCCGCATCCTCATAGAGTGCGTGGGGGTGGTTCTCCTCGCTCCGCCCGAGCCCACGCTGTGAGGCTGAGCCGCCCTGGGCTTGGTCCGAGCGCGGCATCACCAAGAAGGAGGCGCTCGAGATGCCCGCGCGCAGCAAGTCTCGCATTTCGGAGCGCGAGCCTGAGACGTAGAAGACTCGGCGGAGCGTGCGCGCCTCTCGCCACTGCTCGGCCGAGGGAGGCTGCGGCTGCAGAAGCACCACGTCGGGGCATGATTCCATCTTCTCGTAGTGTGCGCGAGAGCGCAGCGAGGCGACAAAATCTCGGAGAGCGCTGCAGTGCGACGGCAGCCCGCACAGGATCACGTGGCCGCTGATGTGAGCGGGTGGCAACGGCGGGCTGCTCAGGAGCTCGGGATCGGAAGGCAGCGCCATCGGTGGACTCTCGCCGACCAGTTCAACCCAATCGTCACCGGCTATCGCAGCGCCGGTCGCAGCGCCTGCCTCAGCGCCTGTCGCAGCGACTTTCGTAGCGCTTGCCGAACCGGCTGCCGCAGCGCCTGCCGCACCGGCTGCCTCAACAAGCGAATGGAGCATAGCAGCGGAGACTGTGAATGTGCCCGCAGCTGGCGCGGCTGGCACGCTCTTCTCTTTGCTCAGACGGCGGTTGATGGGACTGCTCTTACTCCTGCCGCCAGGGAGAATGAGCCGGGGCGGGCTACTTCCACCACTCTTGCCGCCAAGGCCTAGGAGCGGGGGGCTACTTCCACCGGCGACGCCGCGCGAGCGGGCGGACGCGGCGGCGGCACTCAAAGGCAGCTTGGGCGGCCGCGAGAGTGCCGAGGCGAGGTCGAGCCTTCGAGAGAGCGGGTTACACTTCTGCTGCCGCCTCTGCTGCTGATTCGGAGCCTTCTGCAGCGCTCCGAGCTGCCACGGCGTCTCACCTTCGAACAAGTCCGGCGACATTCTCTCACGAGTGCTGCTACTGCCGCGAGCGCTGCCACCTCCGCGAGTACTGCTGCTGCCGCCGCGAGCGCTGCTACTGCCGCCGCAAGCGCTGCTGCCGCCACTAGCACTGCTGCTCGGCATGTTAGGCAGCGGCGGTGGCGGCAGTGGCGCGGTCGCGAGCGGCGCGGTGGCGGACATCATCGGCGATCGCGGTGGCGCGGGCAGCGGCTGGTACCCGCCGGGCGGTGCTGGGCGCGCCGAGAAGGCAGTGAGCAAGCCGCCCGCGCCCTCGGGCGACGCTCGGCTCCCGCCTCCCGCTTTTGCAGCGCGACTCATGAGGCTGTTCCCCTCCCACGAGGGCCGTTTCTGTCCGCGCAGCCGCACCGGGAGTCGGAAGCGTGCGGCGGCGGCCGCAAACGCTGAGCTGAGCGAGGGCGATCGCTGGCGCAGTCGTGGGCTCGTGCGTGGGCTTGTGCGTGGGCTCATGCGTGGGCTCGTCGAGCCGCTAGCAGGCTGGCTAGAGCGCACAGTGGCTACGTAGGGAGAGCCGCTATCGGCCCTCCTCATCACGCCATCGCCCTCCTCCGAATGCTCGTGTGGGTCGCGCATCACGAAAAGGGTCTCTCCCAGTTGCAGCGGCCGGTTGCTCGAGCCGAGCGGCAGGAGCTCGAGCCGGCCGTGCTCGTCGACTCTCGCGAGGAGCACCGCGCGCGCCTCAAAGTACGCGCGCAGGCACGCGGCCGCAGGGAGTTCTCCGGCAAGCGAAGGGGGCACCGGAAGCCGCTGCAGCCGCTGGCGCATCCCGCGAGCATAATCGAGCTGCCATTTGGCCATCGAATTGTCCGCAGGCTGCTGCTCGTGTCCGTGGGCAGGCTCGAGGATGTTGGCCAGAAGCGTCGATGCGCCAGGGCAAAGCACGCAGCTTGCCAGGAAGAGCTGCCGGAGCACGGCCGTCTCGAGGACGCAGCGTGTGCCAAGCATTCGCAGGTGAGCGGCCTGGTGCATGGGGGGCAGGGGGGGG
>MDSY01064281.1_pt1 | contig 18549 bp, 19 predicted proteins | sample 811131 | NCBI WGS metagenome assembly MDSY01 (sample SAMN05326643, study PRJNA326480) | marine metagenome | isolation source: seawater | place: Atlantic Ocean: South West | collected 2010
ATCATGTAATAGAGATCCCAGAAACAGAGGAGGCATTCACACCTTTATTAACCACCATACCTTTTCAGTTATTATCCTATCATATAGCGGTAATGTTAGATAAAAATGTAGATCAACCAAGAAATTTAGCGAAGTCTGTTACGGTGGAGTAAAAAAACAATATGGTTATTCTTACCCCTTAAAACTAATCGTAAGTTTCTCAGTATCAATTACTACCACTAAACTTTGGGAATCAAATTATAGTGATTATCAACAGTATTTATTCAACCGAATTTGTAAATATAAAGAGTGTTTTCTTACCCCTATTGGGTACAGAAAGATATCTCAAATCTTCAACAAGGAGGGGTTAAAAACTCCTCGCGGAAGTACCTTTAAGAACAACCATTTAAATCCTCTTTCTATCTGTTGATGTCTCAATACCTCACCATGAGGGAGACAGACTTTATTTCGACATAAATTGTTTTATTTGCATTTATTTGGGGTACAAAACCAGGTCCTCCGTTATTATTCATTGTTAAATATTTAATTGTAAAAACTAATTGCCAACTCGTGTGGAAAATTAAGCTGCTCAAGTACCATAAAATTCCGTACCAGCTTTATCTTCGTGTGCATGTAGTGGTTTAATCTCCCTTCAGACTAGCGAAAACTACTCTTTCGGATTGAAAAATATAATTTTATTAAGGAATTAAAGAAGTCAAGGATTCTTTATTTTTTATCACTGTAGAGTAGCAAAAACATCCGGTAATCCATATCCCTTAAAACTCATTGAAAGGTTCCCACAATTTATAAAACCCTATCTTTATAGTCAGTTTAGCGTAATTTTATTTATGAACTTTAGGATCCAAGAATTTCAGGTATTACTTTATCGCTTTTCTTTGGGATATTTTTTCTATTGGATAGCACGAGTTCTTTTTGTAATATTTAACAACGATTTATTAGAAGTTAATTCATTTTTTGAATTTGCTTCACTTTGTTTTTATGGTCTAACCTTCGACACTGCAGCTCTCTTTTATTTAAATGCCACCTTCTTATTAGCTTCTGTTATTCCAGGTACATTTATTACTTCTAAAGTATATCAAAAAGGACTTTTTTATGTATATATGCTATTCAATTCACTTGGTTTAGCAATGAACTATATTGACATTATATATTATCGATTTAACTTAAATCGACTTACGAGTAACGCGTTCGAGGTTTTAGAAAACGAATCTAATGGGTTTGCACTACTCTTCTCTTTTATGATTGACTACTGGTTTATATTCCTATTTTTCGGATTATCTATTTTTTCCTGGGCAAAAGCATATAAGTTAATTTCTATAAAAAGAATGAAGAAAGTCGATCCACTTTCTTACATTATATCTTCTTTATTATTTTTTTTATTGATCGCAGCAACTTCAATTATTGGAATTCGCGGAGATTGGAGACATAGCACTCGCCCAATTACGCTGGTTCATGCAATGGAAAATGTTGACCATCCATCTAAAGCAGATGTAGTTCTCAATTCTCCTTTTACATTTATTAGAACTTATGGAAAAAACAGTTTTGAATATTCCGGAGAATTTTCAGAAAATGAAATTAAAAAATTAATTCAACCAATAAAAAAATACACTCCCTCTAAAGAATTTGATAATCCGCCAAACGTTGTTGTCTTTATTTTAGAAAGCTTTGGGAGGGAATATTGGGGATCTATGAATAAATTCACGGAGATAGAAAATTTTGAAAGTTTTACTCCCTTTTTAGACTCAATAGCCAATCACAGTATTGTATTTTCTAATGCGTTTGCAAACAGTCGTAAATCCATCCATGGAATGCCTTCTGTATTAGCAGGTTTACCTTCATTTGAGACAGCCTACACTTCTTCACAATATTCAAACCAATCAATTCAATCTCTTGTTTCTATCTCTGAAGAAATGGGATATTCTACTTCATTTTTTCATGGGGCTCCTAACGGGTCAATGGGATTTTTAGGTTTTTCACAAGTCTTAGGGTTTGACAAATATTTTGGAAAAGATGAATATAACAAAAATACAGATTATGATGGCGTCTGGGGAATTTGGGATGAACCCTTTTTTCAGTTTACACAAAAGAAATTATCTGAAGAATTTGCTCCCTTTTTTGCAACTATTTTTTCTGTAAGTTCTCATGCCCCTTTTAAAATTCCAACTCAATACGATGGAAAATTTAAAGAGGGCTATATTCAAATGCACAAATGCGTTCAATATACAGACTACGCTATTAAACAGTTTATTTCTTCTAGTAAAAATGAACCTTGGTTCAAAAACACGCTTTTTGTTTTTACTGCCGATCATGGAAATCAATCTCATTATGATTTATATAAAAAAACAATTAATCGTTTTGCAACACCAATTATGTTCTATGCTCCTGGCAAATCATGGGGAGGAAATAGATTTGATCTAGCACAACACATGGATATTATGCCAACAATTGCTCAATTGATTGGTTATGATAAACCCATTCGAAGCTGGGGTAGAAGTTTAATTAGTGATGAAGAACCCTCTTTAGTTGTGAATTATTTTGGCGCAGGCTCTTTCTTTTTTATGAATGAAAAATACATCTGTATTTTTAATGGAACAGAAGCTACTGGGTTTTATGGAAAGGACGATTATGGTCTTGAAAAAAACCTAATAGAAATCCGAAATGAAGAAATGAGTTCTTTAGAAAAAAAAGGGAAAATGTTTCTTCAAGATTATAATAATAGGATTTTAACAGGATCACTCCAGGCAGAATAAAAATGAAAGAAAAAATACATTTTATTATAAATTCCCGTTCATCAAAAGCCAAAGTGCGTCTTGCAAATGAGCTAGAAGCAAATCCGTACTGGAAGGATAATTTTGATTGGTATTTATGGGATTCACAATACAAAGGACATGCACTAGAGTTAGCTCAAAAGGCAATTCTGGATGAATCCAAACTAGTAATTGCATGTGGAGGCGATGGAACTATAAATGAAATTGGGCGCTATTTAATTGAAACAGAAATTCCTTTAGGAATAATACCTATGGGGTCTGGGAATGGCCTTGCGAGACACTTTAAAATCCCTCTTACAATAAAGACAGCGCTTCAGGTAATTCAGAATCAAAACCTAATTGAAATGAATGCAGGGTTGGCTAATCAACATTTTTTTCTCTCTAATATGGGGGTTACTTTTGATGCTCAGTTTATTCAAGCGTATCAAAAGATTGCTTCTAGGGGCTTTATAGCCTATTTCAAATCACTTTGTGATGCTCTTAGATCTTTTAAAATCCAAAAACTCATAATTAGTTATGAGACTAAATCACGAGAGGTTTTTCCTTTCTTATTAATGATTTCAAACACAAATCAGTTTGGCTATAATTTCTCCCTAACACCAAGGGCCTCGGTAATAGACGGGAAATTGGAATTGATTATTTTCAAAAGTAATTCTATTTTTGCGCTTTTAAAGTTGTTTTTATCAAGCCTATTTAAGATCAAATTATCTGACGAATTGTTAGAAGTCGTTCCTGTCACCGAAACCATCATAACAAACGAATCTCAAGAATTCTTATTTCAGCTTGACGGAGAAATTAACTACACATCCTCTTCAGAAATTTTGGTGAAGATACACCCCAGAACTTTAAAAATAGTTGTCCCTAAACTTTAAAAATTGGATGTATTATAAAAGTGGCTTTAGTCTTTTTTACTCAAACATTTTGATTAATACTATCTGATTTCTAAATTTAAATTATTCCTTTTTATTATAATTAACAGATCATAAGACATCATCTATTATTTCTATACCTTAGATAAAACTTAATTTATGAAACAACATCTTTCTATATTAGAACATAACCGTACTATTTTTTCTCGTTTTTTGAATTTTTTTACTCTAGAACAACTCAATAAGGTTCCTGAAGGGTTTAATAATAATATTATTTGGAACGTTGTTCATTCACTAGCCACTCAACAATCACTTATGTACTCTCTTTCTGACGCGGAACTTCTAGTAGATCAGGCTTGGGTTAATTCTTATAGAAGGGGTACTAAACCTCAAGGAGATATAACTCAACAATTTGTTAATGAAGTCGATAAAGCTCTTTTTTCTACTTCAGATCAACTAAAAATTGATTTAGCTTCAGGAGTTTTTAATGCTTATAGGCCATATATAACTTCAACAAAAATGGAATTGGATTCTATCGAAACCACACTTCCTTTTATATTGTTTCATGATGGGATCCATATAGGTTCGATATTGGCTTTAGCAAAACTTGTCTAACCTTTAATTATTGCTTCTAAAATCTGTTTTGCATGAATTCTGGAGTTTTCGATAAACCATTTGTTAGTTTTTAATCCACCACATACTACACCAGCAAGGTATACTCCTTTTTGAGTTGATTCCATAGTCTTTTCATTATATATAGGAGTTCTGTGCTCATCATTTTGAAACTTTACGCCAAGGGACTCAAGAAGAGAAAAGTCTGGTTGGTAACCAGTCATTGCTAACACAAAATCATTTGGGATTTCTACTAATTCAGCTTTTGTTTTTATACGAACAAATTTATCTTTAATTTCAATCAAATCAGCTTCAAAATAGGCTGAAATACTCCCTTCTTTAATTCGGTTTAATATGTCGGGTCTTACCCAGTATTTAATATTCTTTCCAACTTCTTTTTCACGAATTACAAGAGTCACACTTTTCGCGCCTTTTCTAAAGGTTTCCAAAGCTACATCTGCAGCAGAATTAGCAGCTCCCACAACTACTATGTCCATTCCAAAATACGGATGCGCTTCTTTATAGTAGTGTGATACCTTGTCAAGTTTTTCTCCGGGAATATTAAGATTATATGGAATATCATAAAATCCTGTAGCTAGGACAATGTTCCTCGAAGTATAAATACTTCTTGAAGTTTTTATTTCAAATCCAATTGAGTTTTTCTTAAAGCTGGTTACCCCTTCATATAGATTTAAATTTAACTTCCAATTAGTTGAAACACGTCTGTAATAATTTAAAGCTTCTGCCCGGGTAGGCTTTAAATTATCAGAAATAAACGGAACACCACCAATTTCTAATTTATCTGAAGTTGAAAAAAATGTCATGCTCTGAGGATAGTTGTAAAGAGAATTTACCAACATTTCCTTTTCTATAATAATATATTTAAATCCTTTTTTTTCGGCCTCTATTCCACAAGCCAATCCAATAGGCCCCGCTCCAATAATTATTAGATCTTCCATAATTCAAAGTTAAATAAAGGACTTGAGACTTTCTTCTCGTTAAAGAGAATTATTTTATAATAATATCTTATTATAAAATATAAAATATAACTATTTCTTATAATTAATAAAATAAACATGTTTATTAATTTTGTTTTATATTAAAAAAATACACTTAATAAGTTTATATTATGACTAATGCCTAAAACAAGAAATAAGTTCTTGGCGCAAATACAATAACGCTAAAGATCCAACAAAAGTTAGGATTCCCGTACTTATACTGCCAAAATATATTCCGCTCAAAATAAGAATTTCCCACCAAAATGAAAATATAACTAGACCTAAAAGATACTTCACAGAGTTATGAAAAACGATATCAGAAAAAAGACTAATTATATTTCTCATAATTAATAAAGGAATTATATTTGGAATACTAAGTAAACTGATGAGAAAGCTGATTAATGCTCCTCCAGCTTTTGAGACTTTTAATTTTTTTGAATTCACATCAAGTGATCTTTTCAATACCCAAAAACCCAATTTCGAATTCTGAAGATTGATCTGTTCTTTCTTTTTTAAATAATTTTGATCATTTTCAGGAATCCATAAACAGGATTTCATTCCAATTTCTAGAGCTTGTCTTAAACGGTTTATAGACAAAATATTGTTTTCTAAATAATCTTCTAAAAACCCACCAACATAAATAGGTTCACCATATACAATATGCACTTCTTGCCAAGGCATTTGATGATGGCTGTAGTTTATTCCAACAGGCACAATATACATTTGTGTTTTTGGGTATTTTTCTTGTGCTTCTAATATAAGCCTACTACTGCCCTTGGAAAGTCGCTTCAAGAAGTATTCATTGTGATGACTACCTTCAGAAAAAATCATTAAATTATTTTCTTTTCCCAAAAGTTCGTGACATCTTTCAAAAACAGCATTATTTTTTTTAAGGTTACTGTAGCCATCTCGAAACCTATAAACGGGGAGCATTTTTAATGCATCTAAAAACCATTGAAATGGTCCACCAAAAACATCACTTCTAGTTAGTGAATTGAGTTCACGCTTACAAGTTGTTCCTACAAGTATAGCATCTAAAAGAGCACCTTGGTGGTTGGGAGAAAAAATTAGCCCCCCTTTTTTTGGAATATTATCAACTCCATAAACTTTGATTCTTTTGAAATAGAAATAATTGTAGTATTTCAAAAGAATCAGAATGCTTTTATTAAAGAGGGTCTTCATATAATAGAAATTTACTATCTAAATTTAGTTGTTTTTATTTCATTAAAATCCTAAACTGTTAAGACAGCCTTTTTTTATTAAAAACTTCAAATTCCATAGGATTATTTTTTACAGAAATGCTATATTTGCAAGCTAAATAAAAGACTTAAAATTTAACTCAATTTCATCATATGTCAGCGACTGCAGGAAAAGTTTCTCAAATCATAGGACCAGTAGTAGATGTTACCTTTTCAGGTTCAGGCATTAAACTACCTAAAATTTACGATTCACTGGAAATTTCAACAAAATCAGGAGGACTTTTAGTTCTCGAAGTTCAGTCTCATGTTGGAGAAGATACCGTTAGGACCATTTCGATGGACTCTACTGATGGTTTAAGTAGGGGAACAGAAGTTTTTGCTACTGGAAAGCCAATTCAAATGCCCATAGGTGACGATGTTTACGGAAGGCTATTTAATGTAATAGGAGATGCTATAGACGGAATTGGAAATTTACCCAAAACTGGATCAGATGGTTTGTCTATTCACAGACAAGCCCCAGCATTTGATCAATTATCTACTGCCACTGAGGTTCTTTTTACAGGAATTAAAGTAATTGATCTTATTGAACCTTATGCAAAGGGAGGTAAAATTGGTCTTTTTGGTGGAGCCGGAGTTGGAAAAACCGTATTGATTCAAGAATTAATTAATAACATTGCCAAGGGGCATGGAGGACTATCCGTATTTGCTGGAGTAGGAGAAAGAACCCGTGAAGGAAATGATTTGCTTAGAGAAATGTTAGAATCTGGAATCATCAAATATGGTGATGAGTTTCTTAGTTCAATGGAAGAAGGCGGTTGGGATCTTAGCAAAGTAGATAAAGCTGCCATGAAAGAGTCAAAAGCAACTTTTGTTTTTGGACAAATGAACGAACCTCCGGGTGCACGTGCTAGAGTAGCATTATCTGGATTAACAATAGCTGAATATTTCCGTGATGGAGCGGGAGAAGGACAAGGGAAAGACGTACTTTTCTTCGTTGATAATATTTTCCGATTTACTCAGGCTGGATCTGAGGTTTCGGCATTATTAGGGCGTATGCCTTCAGCAGTAGGATACCAACCTACATTAGCAACAGAAATGGGCGCTATGCAAGAACGGATTACTTCAACTAAAAGAGGCTCTATTACTTCGGTTCAGGCGGTATACGTGCCTGCAGACGACCTTACAGATCCTGCGCCAGCAACTACTTTTGCTCACTTAGATGCAACAACCGTACTTTCACGTAAAATCGCAGAGCTTGGAATTTATCCAGCTGTAGATCCACTTGATTCTACCTCAAGAATTTTGACAGCTGAGATTTTAGGAGATGAACATTATGATTGTGCTCAACGTGTAAAAGAATTATTACAGCGTTACAAAGAACTTCAAGATATTATTGCCATTTTAGGAATGGAAGAATTGTCTGAAGAAGATAAACTAGCTGTATCCCGAGCTCGACGTGTTCAACGTTTCTTATCACAACCCTTCCATGTTGCAGAACAATTCACAGGAATACCAGGGGTATTGGTTGATATTAAAGAAACTATCAAAGGATTCAATATGATAATGGATGGAGAATTAGATCTCCTGCCTGAAGCTGCTTTTAACTTAAAAGGGAGTATTGAAGAAGCAATTGAAGCTGGTGAACAAATGTTGTCCGAAGAATAATAAAGTATGTATTTAGAAATTATATCTCCAGAGGCAATACTTTTTAATGGTAACATTGATTCTTTAACAGTACCTGGATCTGAGGGATCTTTTCAAGTTTTAGAAAATCATGCGGCTATAGTTTCGAATTTAATTTCAGGATCAGTTGTTTTTAAAGGAAATTTTGATATCTCAAATAATTTTGAAGATCCTTTTATTAAAATAGACTCTAATTCAATTGCTCTCAAAATTTCTTCAGGAACACTAGAGATACTAGACAATAAGATAATTTTATTGATTGATCAAAGCCTTCAGTAAATTTTATAACAATTGAACTGATCATTTTTCAGAGGATTAAATTAGATTCTCACATATAGATGATAATGTTATTGGTGATACGAGGCATTATTTTTCTTTGGATTTGATTAATTAAAAAACCATTTAATTTTGTGATCCTTCAATAAATGGCCAGAATTAATCTCTTCAAAAAATATTTATAAATTAGAAAAACTTCTTTTATGAGGTTACTACTCTTTTATAGTAATAAGTGTTTAAAAGGTGTTTTTTGTTAGTCCTATAAAAGCTAAATTTTTGAATAATATTTTTAACGAGGTAAATAAGGGAAATAATTTAGCTTTAATTCCAAAAGGGAATTGGAGCATAACTTTAGAATACTATTTCTAAAATTGCTTTTCTTTCTTAAAGTTAATTGCTTCAAAAATAAGCTCACTTTCCCAACCTTTGAATCGTAATCGATCGTATACATTTTTCTGGCATTTTACATTCCCTAAATTTTCATATTTATCCCATAGTTTATCAAAAAGCATCTCGAAGGTTTCAATATATTCGTTTTTATCAATTTCTTGAATTCCTTTTTTTATATTCCAAGCACTAATTCCTCGAAATTTTAGTTGATTTAAAATACGAATCTTCCCCCATTTTTTGATTCTAAATTTACCCCGAGCAAAGCTTCGAGCAAACCTAGTTTCATTCAAATAATTATCTGTAATAAGTTTCCCAATGATTTCATCGATTGCCGCAGGTATCATATTCAGAGATTTTAGTTTTTGTATTACTTCTTGATGACAACGGTCTTGATATGCACAGTAGTGTTCAAGTTTTTTTTGAGCTTCCTTAACCGTAAAAGAATTACTTTTTTGCATAGTCAAAAATACATTTTTATAACGAATAATATTAACCGATTAAACAAACCCTAGATCAAAAAACTTCTTAAATTCATAAAATAAAAAAAGCGGTACTCTCGAAGGAGTACCGCTTTGGGAATGTTAAGCACGTATCAATTTTTTGTTTTTATCAAAAAATCGATAATGCAAATACTGATAAGCATCTCGGGGTATAATTTTAACCCGTTTTTTATGCTTTAATAACCATTGAGTTCGGATGGATGGGAACCCTTGGTTTAAATAAGCAGCAATAAAAGGATGAATATGTAATTCAATTTTCTTTTTTTTGTGCTCTGCGTTGTTAACAATTTTGTTAAGGTCTGCGTTGATTTTATCAAGTAAAACAATTGGTGCTTCAACCTCACCGTTTAGGTTAGGATTAGGCTCCTTGGTTTTGATTTTCATCTCAGGACGGACTCGCTGACGGGTTATCTGAATGAGACCAAATTTACTAGGCGGTAAAATTTTGTGTTTAGTTTTGTCTAAACTCATCTCTTTTTTTAGATGTTCAAATAGAATACGTCTATTATCACTAGATCCAAGATCGATAAAGTCCACTACAACAATTCCTCCCATATCACGAAGGCGAAGTTGACGTGCAACTTCAGAAGCCGAAATCATATTGACTTCCATGGCGGTTTCTTCTTGATTTCTAGATTTGCTTGATCGATTACCACTGTTTACGTCAATCACATGCAATGCTTCCGTGTGTTCTATAACTAAATAGGCTCCCTTTTGCATAGAGACTGTTTTCCCAAAGGCTGTTTTTATTTGTCGCTCAACTCCATATTTTTCAAAGATGGGTAGCGATTCGGTATAGTGTTTTAAAATACCTACCTTTTTGGGTGCAATGGTTTGAATGTAATTACCTATTTCACCGAATAACTCTTTGTCATTTACATGAATTCCAGTAAAAGAATCATCAAAAATATCACGTAATATAGAAGAAGAGCGATCTATTTCACTCAAAACTTTTGTAGGATATTTATTGATTTTTGAAAGTTGTGCACACATTTTTTTCCAGCGCTGAATAAGCTGTTGCAAATCTGCATCTAGTTCTGCAACTTTCATTTCTTTTGCTACGGTTCGAACTATTACACCAAACCCTTTTGGTCGGATGCTTTTTACGAGACGTTTGAGACGATTTTTTTCTTCTTGATCTTCAACTTTTTGTGAGATAGATATCCTATCAGAAAATGGAACTAGAACCATATAGCGTCCAGCTAATGAAAGCTCAGAACTAATTCTCGGCCCTTTGGTTGAAATGGGCTCTTTAACTACTTGAACCAAAATTTGCTGGTTTGGGTTTATGACCTCATTTATCGTTCCATTTTTTTCAATATCCTCTTCAAAATGAAAGTTTTTTAATAAATAATCTTTTGTTTTACCTGTACTTACCTGTTTAATAAATTTCAATAAAGTAGGAAGTTTGGGGCCGAGGTCGTGATAATGTAAAAAACCATCTTTTTCGTGGCCTACATTTACAAATGCAGCATTAAGTCCCCCTATAGATTTTCGAACTTTGGCGAAAAATATATCACCAACCGAAAACTTGTTATCGTCCACTTCTTTATTGAGCTCAATTAGTTTTCCATCCTTGAGTAATGCGAAATCAACTGCAGAGGAATTAGATCGTATAATCAATTCTTTATTCACTCTGAGTAACTTTATGTTTATACAAATTAAGTTGTACAAACTGATTAAACAATAATTTTTTTAAGATTTAGCCTGTGAAACGTAATCTAAAGATACGCTTCATTTCAAAGAACAATGAATGTTTTAAAGTGCATTCTTCACTACTTTTTCTTGTGACGGTTAGCTCTACGTCTTTTTTTTCGTTTGTGAGTAGCTACTTTATGTCTTTTACGTTTCTTACCGCTTGGCATAGTGTATTTTGTTATTAATTAATGAATTATTTTACTGGGACACAGGACTTGATGCCTTCTGTAAATATTTTTGCTGGCTTGAAAGCCGGAATATTATGAGCTGGAATCGTTACAGCAGTATTTTTTGATATGTTTCTTCCGGTTTTTTCGGCTCTAGTTTTTACTACAAAACTTCCGAAACCTCTTAAATAAACATTTTCATTGTTTTCTAAAGAAGTTTTAACCTCTTCCATAAATTTTTCTAAAGTTGCTTGCACATCACCTTTATCAATTCCTAATTGTTCCGATATATTCGAAACGATTTCTGCTTTCGTCATGTTAAATATATATTATCGTTTTTTAATATTTTTGGAGATTGCAAATATATAAATTTATAATTAGAAATATATTAGCCTAATCCATTAATATTTAACTTTTTAAATCGATTATGAAGTATTACTTTTATATTAAATGAATTGGACAATTCTGTTGATGGCCTGGTATAAGATACATAAAAGGCCTTTACTTTGGCGTGAAAGCCGAGATCCTTACAAAATATGGCTTTCCGAAATTATTTTACAACAAACAAGAATAGCTCAAGGGGCTCCCTATTACGAATCTTTTATTACAGCTTTTCCAACCGTCAATCATCTTGCAGCTGCTGATGAGCGAGAGGTTTTAAAACTGTGGCAAGGTTTGGGCTATTATTCACGGGCTATAAATTTACATCATACAGCTCAAGTTATAGTTTCAGAATACAATTCCATTTTTCCTAAAACCTTTAAAAACCTACTTACTCTTAAAGGAGTAGGAAACTATACGGCAAGTGCAATTTCATCTATTTGTTTTGATGAGCCACAAGCAGCAGTAGATGGAAATGTTTACAGAGTTCTTGCTCGTTATTTTGGAAAAGACACTCCGATAGATGCCTCATATGCATTAAAAGAATTCAAAAGTTTAGCAACAGATTTGATGGGAAAAGAAGTTCCAGGAGAATTTAATCAAGCTTTAATGGAGTTTGGGGCACTTCAATGCACACCAAAAAACCCTTCTTGCGGCAATTGTCCTTTTCAAAAAGGATGCATCGCTTTCAATCAAAATCGAACGAGTAAACTACCTTTTAAGAGAAATAAAGTTAAAGTTTCATTCAGATTCTTTAATTATTTAGTTTTTATTACCCCCAAACAAAAAACAATACTCATTAAAAGATCAGGAAAAGATATTTGGCAACAGCTTTACGAATTTCCATTAATAGAGAGTGAAAAGGAGTTGACATTGAAAGAAATAATCCCAAACAGAATTATTTCAAATTATTCTGACGCTACTGGTATTAAAATATCAAAGATAAATGAAAAACCAATTAAGCATAAATTATCTCATCAACAATTATATATTACTTATTGGAAAATAAATGCAGAGGAGCTTAAAAAATCTGATATTTTTGAGTGTGATATTCATAACTATCCGGTCCCAATTATCTTAGGCAAGTTTATTGAAGATTTTTTTTAATCAAAGACATGACTTTGTTATATTTGATAATATTTAAACCCTTAAATCTATCATTATGAGCGGAAGTCTTAACAAAATTATGTTGATTGGACATCTAGGAGATGACTTAAAAATACACTATTTCGAAGGAGGAGGCTCGATAGGAAGATTTCCTTTAGCAACCAATGAAACCTATACCAAAAAAGAAACTGGCGAAAAAGTTACTAGTACGGATTGGCACAACATAGTTGTTAGAAATAAAGCTGCTGAAGTTTGTGAAAAATATTTAAGCAAGGGCGACCGAGTATATGTTGAAGGTAAAATAAAAACACGGAAGTGGCAAGCAGAAGACGGAACAGATCGCTATACTACCGAGGTTATTGTCGATGAATTCACCTTTTTGACTACAAAAAAAAATACATTAGAAACCACACATCCTGAACAACCTCTAAATCAACAGCCAACAAAAGAATAAGATTTACCTTTTTAAACTAAAATTAATTTAATTGGACATAGAACCTTTAGGCATTTATTATTTTATTATTTTAATTGAACCAATTATAGGTTTAAAAATTATACTTCTTGCTTTTTTGCTTATTTGTTCAGCATTAATTTCAGGAGCTGAGGTTGCTTTTTTCTCTCTGACTCCATCGCTTATTGAAGAACAAAAAGGGACTTATCCAAAGAAAATTTTGAAAATTGAAAATTTACTACAAAATCCCAAAAGATTATTAGCTACAATACTTGTAGCTAATAACTTCATAAACATTGGAATTGTTCTTTTATTTGCTTCTTTGGGAAATTTTATTTTTGGCCAATTTGATAGCCCAATTGTTCGACTTTTTATTGAAATAGGATTAATAACTTTTGTTATTTTACTTTTTGGGGAGATTTTACCTAAAATTTATGCCAATAAAAACAGTATGCTTTTTTCAAGATTTATGGTTGGAATTATATATTTATTAGACCGTAAACTGCTCTTTTTCATTACCATACCAATGAGTAGAGTAACTTTGTTTTTGGAACGTAATTTTGGGCAGCAATCTAATTCATTTTCGGTTGATACCCTTTCTCAGGCTCTAGAATTTACTGAGCAAAAAGATACTACTAAACAAGAAGATAAAATCTTAAAAGGAATTATCGATTTTGGAGCCACCGACACCAAACAGGTCATGTGCCCTAGGATTGATGTTTTTGCATTGAATAAAAAAATGACATTCCAAGAAATTTTACCCCTAATTATTGAAAAGGGTTTTTCTAGAATTCCCGTTTATAATGATAAAATGGATCAAATTGATGGAATTCTTTATGTTAAAGATTTGATGCCTAATATTAGTGTCCCAAATTTTAATTGGCAACAACTTTTAAGAGAACCTTATTATGTTCCTGAAAACAAGAAGCTGGATGATTTATTGAACGAATTTAAGATAAAAAAAATACATATGGCCGTTGTTGTAGATGAATATGGAGGAACTTCAGGCATTGTTACTCTTGAGGATTTGATTGAAGAAATAGTAGGAGATATCTCTGATGAATTTGATGAAGAGGAATTAGAGTTTTCTCGAGTGGATTCTAAAAATTTCGTAATTAATGGGAAAGTCAGCTTGAAAGATTTTTATAGAATTCTAGACATAGAAGATTACGAAGTTTTTGAAAAAGCAAAAGGAGAAGCTGAGACTTTAGCTGGTTTTATTCTTGAAATAGGTCAACAGTTTCCTGTTTATGGTCAAAAAATTCAATTTGAAAATATAGTTTTTAAGATTGAACTCGTTAATAAAAAGAGAATCAAAGAAATAAAAGTCACCTTGCCTTAAGCATAACTTAAACTATCTTTACGCCATGAAGCATATAGCTCAAGCAGCTTTTATTTTTTTATTTATAATCGGTTGTAATGAAAACTCTCTGCCAAAGCCTAAGGCTTATCTTAGTTTAAACTATTCTGAACCTGCATACCAAAAGATAGAACATAATTGTCCATATCTTTTTGATTTAAACGAGTCCGCAAAGATTATTCCTCAAGATAATTGTTGGAATAAAATTTTATACCCTAAAATGAAAGCTACAGTTTATTTGTCATATGTTCCTGTGGAAAACAATATTGATTCTCTTTTACATGATGCCTACCAAATGCCAGTCAAGCACTTAGGAATGGCAGAAGAAATTCCTGAGCGTATTTTTCAAAACACAAAAAATCGAGTATTTGGGACTTTATTTAGAGTAGTTGGGGAGGCGGCATCTCAAGTACAATTTTTCTTAACAGACAGTACTGATCATTTTCTTGTTGGATCTTTATATTTTTATACTAAACCTAATTATGACTCTTTGATGCCAGCTGCTAAATATGTTGAAAACGATATGATGCGTTTAATGGAGTCTTTGGAATGGAAAAATTAAAAGTTACTCTATTTTAATCTTGTTGAATAATTTTACGCGTTCGTTTTTAGTTACTTTATAGGCATTGCCAACACTTTTTACAACAGAATCTATTTCTTCGTCTTGAATCAAATTTGGATCAAATACAATTTCTGCATTCGCTTCTTCAAAGTTAACTTTAGCCAATTGAATTCCTGGAGTTGAATTTAACTTTTTTTCAATTGTCGCTGCACAACCAATAGCACAAGACATCCCCGTTATTTTTAGTTCACTTTTTATTAAATTTTTAGGATTTAAAATAATTTGTTCTGGTACAGTAAATTCAATTGTCTTTACTTCTAAAGCTTTTTGCTTACATGAAATAGAAAGGGTCAAAAGGAGCAGGATAAGGATATTTTTCATTGCTTTTTTTCAAAAATACTGATTTATTGGCAAAGCATTTCCCTAAAAATGATCACTTTTGCAAAAAATATATTATGAATGTCAATAACATATAAGAAGTGGGGGTATCTAATCACACTTTCAATAATCTGGGGAAGTTCTTATATATTAATCAAAAAGGGACTTGTGGGGCTCACACCACTTCAACTGGGTTCTATCAGAATATTATTTACTACTTCAATACTTTTGCTGTTTGGCTTCCCTACACTTAAAGGTTTATCTAGAGTTCAATGGAAATGGCTTGCACATACAGGTTTTTATGGAACTTTTTTCCCCACATTTTTATTTGCTTTTGCAGAGACCGTAGTAGACAGTTCTGTTACTTCTGTTCTTAATGGCCTAACCCCATTATTTACTCTTATTTTTGCCTACTTCTTCTTTAAAATTAAAATAGTAAGAAAACAAGTATTTGGAGTTTTAGTTGGATTTTTAGGCACCCTTCTGCTAGTAATTCAAGAATTTTCATTCAGCGCTTCCAATGATCCTAAGTATTCCTTATTGGTGATTTGCGCTTCTGTTTTTTATGGAATTAATGTTAATATTTTAAAAAATAAACTTTCGGACGTTTCTCCAATGGCAATTGCTCTTGGGAACTTTTTGATGATTGCTCCAGCAGCATTAGTGATATTAATTTTCTCCGAATTCAATTGGGCTGGGTTTTATGAAGATGAAAAAATAACAACCTCTTTGGGGTATATATTAATTTTGTCTTTAGTCGGAACAGCTCTAGCTAAAGTAATGTTCAATAGGCTTCTAGATCTCTCTTCTCCTGTTTTTGCCGTTTCTATAACCTACCTACTTCCTATTGTCGCAATTGGTTGGGGTCTTTTAGACGGAGAGAATTTTGGCGGATTACAATGGGCAGCTACTCTTTTAATTATCTGTGGAGTTTATTTGGTTACAGAAACAAAAAAAGCGCCTAAATAAGGCGCTTTAAAGATCTGTATAAAATTATTGTTAGTTAAAATCGGCATTGTCTATAGCACCGTTTAATTCTATAGATTTTGTTATAAATTCGATCGATTGAGGCCCAAAAGACTGTGTTAACTTGTGAGGGAATAAAATTCCATCCACTGCTTTATAATTCCCTATTAATGTTTCTTGAGTAATCGTATTTCCTTGTGCTTCTTGAGTTTTAGAAACTTTAATTTTCAAAAATGTTTTTTGATCATAGAAAAAAGACTTGCTTTCAGATAAAGCTAATTCATAAGCAGCAACTCCATTTACATCAGCAATCCTGACCTTTATATTAGAAGGGTCTAAACTTAGTTCTGCAAAAATTTCACTTTCCGAGATTGCACTTATAAGTTCTTCTCCCGCCAGATCAATATGCTGACCTTGAGCTTCCATATAACCTTTATCTTTATTTACAACTTGCTTTTGCATAACATTACCCATCATGCTCACCTCAAAAGATGATTGCTTTTGGTTTGTTTTTTTTGATTTTATTTGGAGAGTCATTCCTTGCATGCTTCCTTCAGCAACTTCTGATTTAGAAGAAATCCCTTTTAGTTTATCAAGACCACCAAGCGCATCAAAGTAATTATTCAATATACTTGTCGATGTAACATCTTCTGGAAGTTGACTAGAATAGTCTGGGCGTTCAGTTGGAGTTCCGTATTGATCGTAGTAAGAAACCTTAAGTGTCTTTCCAAAAGGAGCAACTTTTTCTAAGTTCTCTAGAACTTCACTTCCTTTTCCAGCCACAAAAATACGAGCAGTATCAAGTTTAAAGTGCTTTTTGGTAGCGGCTAAAACATCAGCTACGGTTACTGCATTAATTTTTTTTAAGTAGGTTTTGTAAAAATCTTCTGGAAGATTTTCTACACTAATGCTCAAAGCATATTGCGCTATAGTTCGGGGACTTTCTAGAGCTAAAACAAAGTCACCTACATATTTAGCTTTTGCTTTGTCTAATTCTGCCTGAGTTACTTCTTCTATTCTAATTTTATCTAACTCTTTTACTAATTCAACTACAGAACTGTCTGTAACGGCATTACGAACACTTGCAAAGGCTTTAATTCTTGCACGAGTATACTTGTTGGTTTGCATTCTAGAATAGGATCCATAAGTATATCCTTTATCTTCTCTAAGATTCAAGAACAAGCGTGCTTCACCACCACCACCGAGGATACTATTTCCTAAAAGCATTGAAAAATAGTCTGGGTGTATTTTTTTAATTGAATTGGTAAAACCAACAGAAACTTCAGATTGAACTGCATTCGACATTTCTGTAAAATGAATTTCTAATTCTGAACTATTTTTTGCAGGTTCAAATACATAAGCAGAAGGTGCATCTCCTTCCCATTTTTTGAAAAGTTTGGATACTTGCCTCTTTATGGTTTTATAATCTACATCGCCAATAATAACAAGATATGCATTTTTAGGGTTGTAGTTAGACCGATAGTATTTTTTTACATCCTCTAAATTGATCTTAGAAACTGTTTCGATTTTAATGTATTCCCCATAAGGATGGTTCGCACCATAGGTAATTAAGTTCTCTACACGTGCAGCAGCAGCGGGAACACTTTTTTCGTCGGACTTGATTCCTTCAATTAGTTTTTCTTTTTCTTTTACAAATTCTTCATTTAAAAAATTAGGATTAAGTGCAGCGTCTGCCATCAGCTCTATTACCCTTGGGAAGTATCTGGATAGGGAAGAAGCAAAAGCTCCTGAAGAACCAAAGTTAAGTGAAGCCCCCATAAAATCGACTTCTTCTTCAAAGTCGTTTTTAGCAATACTTAGAGATCCTTTTCCTAGCATGCTTCCGAGTAGACTATTTGCACCGGCTAAATCTCCTTCAAAAATGGGAGGATTATCGATGTTTAGGGTTACAGAAACTCGAGGGAGTTTATGGTTTTCAACAACCATTACAGTCATTCCATTTTTAAGAGTGAAGCTCTGAGGCTCGTCTAATTGAATTACTGGAGCTGGCCCTGGAGTTGGTTGCACACTTCTGTCAATCTGAGCTGTAAGACTAGAAAGACTAAAAAAGATGATGTAAATAACGTATATATTTTTCATTTGTAAAAGAGTTTATTATTTAGATGATTCGGGTAAATAATCAAGAACTAAACGCTGGTTAGGGTTCAGATATTTTTTAGCAAC
>MDSY01133160.1_pt1 | contig 18549 bp, 11 predicted proteins | sample 811131 | NCBI WGS metagenome assembly MDSY01 (sample SAMN05326643, study PRJNA326480) | marine metagenome | isolation source: seawater | place: Atlantic Ocean: South West | collected 2010
ATGTACTCTGAGATGATTAAATCATCACAAAGTCCCGCTTCACCACACGCTAAAATACTTACCAAAAGTGACGATGCCCCAACGCTGTCACATTCTAAAGCATTAACGTTTTGAATATAGGCGCCTGGTAAAACAGTTGTTTGATCAAGCGCTCCTTGTGAACTTATGCCCCAAACATGATAATCATTGACCCCCAATGGACCAAAGTCAAAATATGGCTGAACGACTGTTGTAATAATGGTGTCCTCCGTGGTACATATGGCGAAGAGGAAGTCATCCTCAACAGCCTCAGAAAAATACCCAAATGGGACGAGTGCGCCGTCAGGTGTAAGACAAACCAACACCTCGTCGGAGCCGCTTGCATCTAGCATCGTCCCGCCATCACAGGCTGGAGACTCACATGTGACGCAGAAAATAGAATATGGAACAAGGCTCTGTGAGAGACATTCGGGACCTGTAAGTCCTGAAATATTCATCCCCACCTCCAAAGAGGCTGCATCAATCGGTGAGTCATGAGAAACGGCAATGACATCAAAGGCTCCGTCTCCCAAACCTTGAAAGTTAATGGCCGAACCTGAGGCAGAGCCAAGAATTGTACCGTCCGCTGGATTGATGATAAATAGGGTTAATAAGGCTGAAAGCGCATCGGTCTCATGCGTAAATGTTGCGATGGCTGGCCCTTGGTCTGTACAAAGGGTGTCGTTCGCTAAATTCGTAAGCGCGAGCATGCCACCATCGCAAGACAACACATTTGTAATCCCCTGAGATGGTGCCTGAAGCGCGTAAGACGTTAAATCAAATGGGGTGCCACCATTTGGCAGCCTTGAAAGAGAGTGCCCGATAGGGTTTTCTTCTGCGCCCTCAAATAACAGTCCTGAACCGCTTGGCATGATTGCTTGAATGATAGCCGCCGCCTGAGGATGTGTGGGTGATGTGTTTCCATAAACAAGTGCATCAACGATATCATCTGTTGGAGGTGTCGCTCCGACAACCAACATGCTTATATCTAGCTCATAAATTGCGACAGCAGCTACTGTCGTGTTTAGCGCAAGTTCTAACGACAAAAAACCCTCAGAGTCTAAAGACTGACCCTCTAGAGATATCGCATCATAAACCTCTACACCGTATGCGCCACCTCCAAGCCAAACCGATTTGATCATCGCAAGAGAGTGTCCTTCCAAACCTGTGTTTGGAGATCCGTAAAGCTCAACAAACTGTGGGTTTTCGGACGTTATAGCATCTAATTCGTTGATCACAATACTCTGACAAAACGGGGCGATTGATACAACAAGGAAGAGTGAAAAAACAGATAAAGAATGGCGGATTGCAATCATTGTATTTCGTTTAGGGACTGAGGGCAAAGATACTTATCTTTAAGGGTCCCAAGATGACATATCTATCTCTCATAAAAAAACTCGACGCATTTGTTCGAAAATACTACCGCAACAAGGCAATTAGAGGGGTGTTAATCGCCACGGCATTGTTAACGGCAGGTTTTTTAATTTTTACCCTGGCAGAGTATTTCGGCAGGTTTGGTGTGCTTGGTCGTACCGTTCTTTTTTGGTCATTTACGTGTTCTGTTGTCGGTGTGGTTGTGGGCATGGTCGCTGTACCGTTGCTAAAGCTCGTAAGGTTAGGTAAAATAATAAGCCATGAAGAAGCCAGCGAAATCGTGGGAAATCACTTTCCAGAGGTAAAGGACAAGCTTCTGAACACGCTTCAGCTTCAAAGACAAGTTGATGGAAGGCAAAACACAAGCGGCGCGAATGTTGCGCTCCTTCTGGCAAGCATAGACCAAAGGACATCAGAGCTCGGTCCTGTTTCTTTCACAAACGCAATCGATTTAAGAGAAAATGCAAAATATCTGAAATACGCAATAGGGCCCGTTGTGATTCTTATCGCTGTTTTGCTTTGGAGACCAGGAGTTGTATCTGAACCTGCAGAAAGATTGATACAGCACCGCACATCATTTGTTCCCCCAGCGCCATTTCGGTTTGAACTTGTTTCTACACCTCTGAAAGCCCCTGTGGGTGATCGATTTGATTTATTAATAAGGGTCGTTGGAAACACTATTCCTTCCTCTGTTTTTCTAGAAGAATATGGCAACCGATACCGGATGGAGCGTATTCAAAACGATGTGTTCAGATATGTTTTCAGTGCATTAAGGTCTGACGTGACATTTCGTTGTTCGGCAAATGGGTGGGACTCTCCTGACTATACCCTTCTTGCGCTTCCTGTGCCCACGGTCACCGAATTTTCTGTTGTTGCCTCACCCCCCTCCTACACCGGACTTGATGTCATCACCCAAAACAACCACGGGGACCTTCTTGTTCCAGAGGGGACGCGTATAAGATGGGAGTGTCGGGTAAAGGATGCGGACCAATTGAGGATTCGGGTGGGAGACTCTTTGCTTGTCTCTGAAAATGTTACCGGTCGGATCTACGCGTCAACCTGGGGTGCGTCATCCACACTTCCTTACTGGTTTATCCCTGAAAATGACGCGCTCGGCGCCGTAGACTCAATGAGGTTCTCATTGCGCGTGGTTGCAGATCGCAGACCCGTAATTCGCGTGGTTGAGGTAGAGGATAGCGTCGTGAGAAAATTGCGATATTTTTCTGGTGGTGTAAGTGATGATTATGGGTTTTCTAAGCTTGCTTTTGCAGTAAAAAAGGTGGGAGAGAAAGATGTGATGTATACCGTACTAGATAGGCCCTTGGGGAAATCTGATGCGTTCTATTTCACTTGGGAAATGTCGTCTCTTGATTTGATTGCAGGGGAGTCTGTGGAGTACTGGATGGAGGTTTGGGACAATGATGCGGTAAATGGTGCCAAATCTTCAAAAACCACCACAAGAGTGTTCTCTGCGCCTACCGAAGGGGAGTTGCTCGAGGAGCGGGACGAGTCAAATGAAGAAATAGAAGCGTCAATTGAAGATGCCATTGAAAAAGCAGATGCGTTACGCAAAGAAATGGAGGCGTTTCAAGAAAGGCTACGTGAGGAACGAGAAATGGATTGGCAGGACAAAAGAGCGCTTGAAGATTTGCTTGAAAAGCAACAAGAACTGAAGGAAACTATAGAGAATGTTCGAAAGGAAAATGAAAAGAAAAACGACCGTTTAAATGAGTTTTCTCCCCAAGAGGAGCGAATTATGGAAAAACAGGATGAGTTGCAAAAGCTTATGGATGAGGTGATGTCGGACGAGCTCCGGGAGCTTTATGAAAAAATGCAGGAGCTTATGGATGACATGAATCCGGAGGAGATTCAGGAGCAACTAGACAAAATGGACGTCGGACAGGACGCTATGGAAAAGGAGCTTGACCGGGCTTTAGAGCAATTTAAACAAATGGAGTGGGAGGTTAAAATGGAAGAGGCAATAGATGCCCTCAAAAAGTTGGCTGAAGACCAAAAAGAGCTTGCTGAAAAAACAGAAAAAGAAGCGCTTCCTAGCGAAACGCTCAAACAAGCGCAAGACAGTTTAAACACCGCGTTTGAAGCGCTTCAAAAGGAGCTTGATGAGCTTGAGAAGAACAATGAAGATCTTGAGAACCCAAACCCAATACTTGACAGTGAAAGCGAGGAAAAATCGATTCAAGAAGAACAAAAAGAGAGTTCGGAGGAGTTGAGTAAGGGCAAGGAAAAAAAGGCCGCTGAAAAACAAAAAAGTGCAGCCGAGAAAATGGAGGAATTGGCACAGAGAATGGAGAACATGCAAATGGAGTCCGAGGCTGAGGATGAAGAAGAGGATATGGACGCCTTAAGAGCATTGCTAGAGAACATTATCACCCTCTCATTTGAAGAGGAGGAGTTGATGGCGGACCTACGAACAACTGAAAACCAGGACCCCAGGTATGTGATTCATGGGCAGACTCAAAGGTCACTGAAAGATGAGGCAAAGATGGTGGCTGACTCACTTTTTGCCCTTTCATTAAGGGTCAGTCAGCTTGCTGGGGGTGTCAATCGGGAAATAGGGCTCGTAAATCATCACATGGGGAAAGCTCTGGGTGGATTTGGTGACAGGGTAACAGCTGAAATCACCATGAATCAACAGTACGTGATGACCTCCTTTAACAACTTAGCGCTGCTGCTGGATGAGGCATTGCAGCAGATGCAAAATAAGCAAGAGTGTAAAAATCCTGGTTCAGGAAACTGCAACAAACCCGGTGGTTCTGGCTCTAAACCCTCACCTAAAGCGGGTGACATGAAAAAGATGCAGGAGGCGCTGGGCAAAAAACTTGAGGGCATGAAGAAGAAGATGGGCGAAGATGCAAACAAAGGTGAATCTGGCAAAAAAGGTGGAGGCATGAGTCGTGAATTGGCTGAGATGGCCGCCCAACAGGGAGCCCTTAGAGAGATGGCCAAAAAGAAGGCGCAAGAGCTCAATGAAGACGGCTCTGGAGATGGCGGCGAAATGAAAAAGATTGCCGATGAAATGGAGGAGCTTGAAAGAGATCTGATAAACAGAAATGTTGATATTTCTACCTTGGAAAGACAGCGCGACATCTTGTCTCGACTCCTTGAAGCGGAGGAGGCTGAACGGTTGCGGGGAGAAAAAGATGAGCGTAAATCACGAAGTGGGGACCAAGGGTTACACCCTGAATCTCCTCAAATGATTGATTATCTGAGGAATAGAGCGAATGAGCTTGAATTGTTACGAACAGTTCCCGCTGATTTAGTTCCTTATTATCGTGACAGAGTAAACGAATATTTTAATACTTTAGACGATAAGCAATAAGTCTATACTATCATGACCGCCACCATGCAAGAATTACGCTTCCCCTCGAAGCCAGAAAATATCGCCATCGTTGAACGTCTTATAGACGAACTTTGTGACACACACCGCATGCTTAGCGAGCATTATGGGGATGTGCTTATTGCAATGACCGAGGCGGTAAATAACGCAATCGTTCACGGCAACAGACTTGATGTGAACAAGAGTGTTTTGGTCGAATATAGCGTGAAGGACAAAGACCTGTTTTTTCGTGTCGTTGATGAGGGGCCTGGATTTGATTACGAAAACCTTCCTGATCCTACTTCACCTGAAAACATAGAGCGACCTAATGGAAGGGGGGTCTTTCTCATGAGAAATTTGGCTGACGAATGTGGGTTCGAAGATGATGGGCGAATCGTTGAGTTAAAATTCACTGGCGTTTTTGGATAACCCCTACCCTATTATTGTTGAGCAATGATTCACTTTAATGAATCCGACATTCCGTGCCGCGTCAAGCGCCGTTTGGCAGTGAAGTCATGGTTAAAACAAATCATTGAGTCCCGCAACAAATCGGTGGGTGAAATTTCAGTTGTTCTGTGTTCTGATAAGCTTCTTTTAGAGACAAATCAGAAGTATCTAAATCACGATTATTACACAGATATAATCACCTTTGACTACACTGAGGAAGACCAAATAAATGGTGATTTAATGATCTCTTATGAGCGGGTTAAGGAAAACGCCAAAAAAGAAAATGTTTTGGTACAAGAGGAACTTAGGCGAGTTATGGCGCACGGGGTGCTACATTTGTTGGGTTTTAAGGATAAGTCCGAAAGAGAGGCCGCAGAAATGCGTGCTCAGGAGGATGCGGCCTTAGATTTGTTCCACGTGGAACATTCAAAATAAGACACCTGTGAAATTTCATACTTCTTACGATGTAATTGTTGTTGGGGCAGGTCATGCTGGCAACGAGGCGGCGGCGGCGGCGGCAAATACTGGTGCAAAAACATTGCTCGTAACGATGAATATGGGTGTCATCGGTCAAATGTCATGTAATCCAGCGATGGGCGGGGTTGCGAAGGGGCAGATCGTGAGGGAGGTAGACGCTTTGGGTGGTTACAGCGGCCTTGTCAGCGACCACAGTGCCATTCAGTTTAGAATGTTGAACCGATCGAAGGGGCCAGCAATGTGGAGCCCAAGAACACAAAATGACAAATATGTTTTTGCGCAAACATGGCGAGAGATGTTGGAGCGTACTGAAGGTTTGGATTTCTGGCAAGATTCTGTTGTGGGGGTAATTATTGAGGGCGGGAAGTGTGTGGGTGTGAGGACGGCTTTGGGTTCTGAAATAAGAGGGAAGGCTGTTGTTCTTACGAATGGCACTTTTTTAAACGGCCTGATGCACATCGGAGAAAAGCAGTTTGGAGGGGGGCGCGCTGGTGAAAGAGCTTCTACTGGAATTACCGAACAACTGATTGATTTGGGTTTTGAAAGTGGACGAATGAAAACCGGAACACCACCAAGAATTGATGGCCGAAGTCTGGATTTTTCAAAAATGGAATTACAACCTGGTGATGACGATCCCACACATTTTTCATTCTTAAAACGCAGACAAGATTTAAGCGAGCAGCTGCCTTGCCATATTGCATATACAAACGATAACGTTCATGATGTCTTGAGGTCAGGATTTGATCGGTCCCCTATGTTTAATGGAAGAATTAGAGGGTTGGGGCCGCGTTATTGCCCAAGTATCGAAGATAAAATAGACCGTTTTGCTGATAAAAACAGACACCAGTTGTTTGTAGAACCAGAGGGTAAGAAAACGATTGAAATTTATTTAAATGGTTTTTCTACAAGTCTTCCTGAAGAGATTCAGAGCAAGGCGATGAGGCTCATTCCTGGCTTCGAAAATGCAAAAATGTTCCGCCCCGGTTACGCTGTTGAATATGACTACTTCCCTCCTACTCAGCTGAAGCATAGTTTAGAGACCACTTCTGTGAATGCGCTCTATTTTGCTGGGCAGATTAATGGAACTACAGGATATGAAGAAGCGGCATGTCAGGGTTTGGTCGCAGGCATTAATGCCGCACGTTCCACGTGGAACACTGGCCCTATATCAATAAGTCGGTCTGATGCTTATATCGGTGTTTTAATTGATGATTTGGTCACAAAAGGCACCGACGAACCCTATAGAATGTTTACTTCAAGGGCTGAGTATAGAATCTTATTGCGGCAAGACAACGCAGACGAAAGAATGACTCCTTTGGGGCATGAGATCGGCTTGGCCTCAGATGAGCGCATGAGGAATCTGGAGAATAAACGAATTTCAGTAAAGGGTTTAAGACGCGAATTGGAGAAGACATCTGTCAGCCCAGAGAGCGTAAATACATATCTTGACGTTGTGGGAAGTACGCCTTTGAAACAAAAGGTGAAGGCGAGACAAGTTCTAACCCGTCCACATGTAGGCCTGGACGCGCTCATTGCAAAAGTTCCCGAGTTGAAACATCTAAACGACAGCGTTAAGGATGTTGTAGAACAGGTGGAAATCCAGGTTAAATATGAGGGCTATATTGAAAAGGAGCAGCTTATGGCAAATCGCATGACCAAGCTGGGTGGGATGAATATCCCTGTTGACATGGAATATTCAAAATTGGGATCGTTGAGCGCAGAAGCAAAACAAAAGCTTTCTGAAAAAAAGCCCAGCACACTCGGAGAGGCTGCTAATATTTCTGGTGTTAGTGCTTCTGATGTAAGTGTATTGCTGATTTATCTTGGACGATAAAGAACACCAATCTACTCGTATTTATTGACTTTATGGAGTGTGAGCTGTTGTTTCAGCTTGTCTACAATCTCAAATACAGCAGGGCACACTTCAAGGTTTTTTTCTGTGAGGTGCAGAAGTTGATGTTGCCTACGACGGTCTGTGTGGGGGAATTGTTGACACGCTTTCGGTCTTACGTCGTAAATATTACAGTAGTTATCGTCACCAAGAAAAGCACAGGGGGAGGACTTAAGAACGAAGTCTTCATCGATATCTCTTCGTAAATACTTGTCCTCCATGTCTTTAGGAGACATGCCGAGACGTTTTGATATCCGAGTGATGTCCCGTGTTGTAAACGTTGGGCTTGTTGTTTTGCAACAATTTGCACACTTTAAACAGTCTGTACATGCAAAAACCTCTTCGTGGACAGGGTGAATAATCGCGTCGAGTTTTTGGGGGTTCGTCTTTTTCAGTCGCTTTAAAAAAGCAATGTTCTCTTTTCGTTTTAAACGATACTGCTCTTTGTGTCTTTCTAAATTCACTGCGATTCTAATCGTATGTTTGCACCTTAATTAAAGCAAAACTATCATATTTAGATGGATATTACACAGATTCTTTCAGATTTAGGTATCAAAGAAACAAATGCAGGGGTGATGATTGGTGGCCGCAGCCTCGGTTCGGGTCCATCTATGGATTCTTTTTCTCCCACAGACGGTAAAAAAATCGCCTCTTTAACCACCGCAACCGCATCAGATTATGAAGAGGTTATGGAGGCAACGGGAAAAGCTTTCGTTGAGTGGGGTAAGTGGAGCGCGCCAGAAAGGGGTGAAATCGTCCGTCAATTCGGTGATGCGCTTAGAGAAAAGAAAGAATCTCTGGGAGCTCTGGTTTCGTATGAGATGGGTAAAAGTTACCAGGAGGGGCTTGGAGAGGTTCAGGAGATGATTGATATCTGTGATTTCGCACTGGGACAAAGCCGAATGCTTTACGGTCTCACGATGCATTCAGAGCGACGCAACCACAGAATGTACGAGCAATATCATCCGCTAGGAGTTGTGGGTATTATTTCTGCCTTTAATTTCCCAGTAGCTGTGTGGTGCTGGAACACTGCCCTAGCTTGGATTTCGGGAGATGTATGCGTTTGGAAGCCTTCTGAGAAATCACCACTTTGTTCTATTGCGTGTCAAAACATTTGGGTAGAAGTTGCAAAGGCAAACAACGTCCCTGATGGGGTGTCGTGTGTTGTTAATGGAGATTACAAGGTGGGGGAGATGCTTAGCAACGACAAACGTGTTCCGCTCGTCAGTGCAACTGGATCAACAAGAATGGGAAAGCTTGTGGCACAAGCCGTCGCGGCGCGTTTGGGGCGCGCACTACTGGAGTTGGGGGGAAATAATGCGCTCATAATTACGCCGGACGCAGACCTTAAGGTTGTTGTCCCAGCGGCCGTCTTTGGCGCTGTCGGAACCTGCGGCCAGCGTTGCACAAGTACGCGAAGAATCATTATTCACAGCAGCGTTTATGATAAAGTGAAGGATCAGCTAACCCAAGCATACAAACAAGTGCGAATCGGTGATCCGCTTGATGAAAACAACCATGTGGGGCCACTTATAGACCAAGGGGCTGTTGATGGTTACTTGGCCGCTCTTAGAGACGTTGAAAGCCAAGGAGGGAAAGTGTTGGTGCCTGGTGGTGTTTTAGAAGGGGGGGGGTATGAAAGCGGGTGTTATGTTAGGCCTGCAATTGCAGAGGTAACCAATGACATGCAAATCGTCCAGAACGAAACCTTCGCGCCTATTTTATACATCATGAGATATGAGACGATAGAGGAGGCTATCGCAATTCAAAACGGAGTGGCGCAGGGGTTGTCTTCGGCAATCATGACGAACAACCTACGTGAAGCTGAGCTTTTCCTTTCTGCTGCTGGCTCTGATTGTGGAATAGCAAACGTAAATATCGGCACCTCTGGCGCTGAGATCGGTGGTGCATTTGGTGGAGAAAAGGAAACGGGTGGCGGCCGCGAAAGTGGTTCAGATGCTTGGAAAGCATATATGAGACGTCAAACGAACACCATTAATTACGGAAAAGATTTGCCGCTGGCACAGGGGATTAAATTTGAACTTTAAGCAGCGTTCTTTTTTATTCGTTTGCGCGTAAAAACACACATACCGTTTGCGGTTGCTATTACATCCGTTTTACTGATGCTCGGGTGCGAAACGGTCGCAAACAGGCAAGACGAGGCCCCGACGTATTTGGCAACGTTTTCTTTGGATGATTCTACAACTGTAGATGTCTTGGTGTCAATAAGACAAGACGATTTGGTTTTTATGAATGGAGAGGAGCGCGTTTTAATGCGTTCCGTTTCGGAGGGTGAGTATTCTGTTCCTGTTTTTGGCGGAGCACTCGTGGGCGATTGGCTGGAGGGTGAGGGTGTTTGGAGAGGAGACTGGGTTGATTCTCTTCGAAGTGAAGAATACCGTGTTCCATTAGAAATAGCACCCTTTAAAAAGAAAAGCGAGGGAGATGAGGGGGTGAAGAACTCTATTTGGGACACTGATTTAGGTAAGTTAAAGATGGTGCAGAAGGGAGATTCGATAACCGCCACATTTTTAACATCAACCGGTGATTATCGCTATCAGGCTGGTAAAATCAATCCCGAAACATCACGTTTTAAAATTGGAAATTTCGACGGAGCTCATTTGTTTTCATTTGAAGGAACCCTTAAGAAAAACGCCATTACGGACGGGGTTTTTAAAAGCGGAACACACTACGCCACAACCTGGAGTGGGGTGAGGTCTTTGAATAGCCGTGTAGATTGGAGCGCTGCACAATTATGGAACCCAAAATCAGATGTTTTTATCGAGGGCGTAAACTCTTGGGGAGAAACTGAGGTTTGGACCAGAAAGCGGTTAGAGGAGTCTGGGTACAAAATCCTTGTGGTGGACGTTATTGGAACATGGTGCCCAAACTGCATGGATGAATCCAGGTTGTTGAGAGAGCTTAGTGAAGACTACCCAGAGATGGTTGTGGTGTCTGTTGCGTTTGAGCGCTCAGTAGGGGATGTGGCGCTTAAGCGAATCGCTGACTTTAAAGCGGAGCTTCAGCTCCCGTGGGATGTGTTGCTGGGTGGGGTTGCAAATAAAAAAATCGCTGACTCAACCCTCTCTTTTATGGGGGGGATTAAGTCATTTCCTACGACCGCATTTATACCCATTGAGGGAGATTTGGTTGTTCACTCCGGCTTCAGCGGGCCTGCAACAGGGGAGTCATATGAAGAGGAGGTGGTGTTTTTCCGAAACACCATTGCGTCTCTTATTCGGGAAAGTCGTTAACTTTATCTACAACGATTCTTTTATCTCTGTTTAAGAGCGTCCAAGACGTGTTAAAAACAAGCTTTCCTATCTCTCCGGTTTTTGTAAACATTATTTTTTCTACATCATCTCCGGGCGCATGGTAATCTTCATGAACACCGCTGAAATAAAAAATGACGGGGATGTTGTGTTTGGCAAAATTATAGTGGTCAGAACGGTAGTAAAACCTGTTCGGATCGTCAGGTGCATTAAAGGTGTAGTCCAACTTAATGTTTGTATAGTTTTTGTTGGCTTGTTCGGATATTTCATGTAGCTCTGAACTAAGCTTGTCCGCGCCTATTAAATAAACGTATTTTTCGTCATCTGCGTGGGCCTCATCAACCCTACCTACCATGTCAACATTAAGGTTGGCAACTGTGTTTTCTAGAGGAAAGATTGGGTGATCAGAGTACCATTCTGATCCCAATAAACCTTTTTCCTCTCCCACGACATTCATAAACAAAACGCTCCTTCTTGGCCCGTTGCCATCTTTGTGAGCCTCCATATATAGTCTGGCGACTTCCATCACTGTCACCGTTCCTGACCCGTCATCATCTGCGCCATTATTAATCTCTCCATCAACAATGCCTATGTGGTCGTAGTGGGAGGTGATCACAACCAACTCTTCTCGAAGCTCGGGGTCTGATCCAGGAAGGTATGCGAGTACATTTAAACCGTTAAACTTGTGGGACCCCATGTTGATGTTGTGACTCCACAGATCATCAATTATCCCAGTTGGACAAATGCCTTTTTTCTCAGCCTTGGTTCTTGCTTTCGAAACAGTTTTTATGCCTTTTATGGATGAAATCCATCTGTCACCACTCTTGTCTGACAATAAAAAGGTTGGGATTATTGAGCCCTCTCCATCTTTACTCCTGTTTAAAACCGTCGATTTACGCATCATATAAAACTTCATTCGACCTTTAAATGTCGTGTAGTCTGGGTCTTTCATAAGCACCACAAAGGCTTTCGCTCCCAGAGAGTCTGCAATTTCTCTCTTGAGGGACGTGTTGTTAGCCCAAACAGATTCTTCGTCTCTGGGGTCTCCTGAAAGCACAACGACAACCTTTCCTTTTACGTCTAGTCCTGAATATTCGTTAAGTGTTTCGTTAATTATTCCATATCCTGCAAAAACCATCGCAGAAGAATCTATGGTCAGCTCTTCTATTCCTGGGTATACAAGAAAATCGCTAACAATGTTGTATTGATTCTCACCCACAGCCACCGTACCCCCATTAATTTGGGCGTTAATCATCGGCACCTGTTGGGTGAATGATCTGCCGTCATATGGTTGAAATCCAAGGTTTATGTAATAGCTCTCCAAATACGCTGCAGTAAGATCTGCACCGCGCGTTCCTGTTTCTCTCCCCTCAAAACCATCAGAGGCGATAATGCTTAGGTGCGCCCTCAAATTGTTTGTGTCTAGCATGTTTGAATAGACCGCTTGGGACGGGGGTGGGGAAAGGCGTTCTGATGTCTCCGTGTTTTGAGCAAACATTGAAGTTATCCCCATTAGGATTGCAAAAACACTGCACGCAATTTTTCCAACTCGCCTTGCGTGACGTCCTCCTTCAAATTTGGCAGCCATAAAGGCATCTACAATTTGAATTGCTTCTGACTCACTGACAAATCTTGCTGGAATACAAATAACGTTCGCGTTGTTGTGGGTTTTGGCGAGGCTCGCTATTTCTGGCGTCCAAGCTATTGCGGCCCTGATTGCACTGTGTTTGTTGGCAGTCATTGCAACACCGTTGGCTGACCCGCAGATTAAAACACCCAATTCTGAGGTTTGATTATCTATATCGTTAGCAACTGCGTGGGCAAAATCTGGATAATCAACACTCTCTTCTCCGTCTGTTCCGCAATTTTTCACTGAAAAACCTCTTTCTTTGAGGTGGTTACTAATTGTTGATTTATAAACTGGTCCAGCGTGATCGCAACCTATGCTAATATTCATGGAAAAGGGGTTTAAAGAGGTTGCAAGTTAATTAACAACCGTTGTTCATTACCCTATTATAAACTGTTGATATCCAATAATAAAAACCATTAGGTTTTGTGGTCTTAAACCATTAGGCAAATCATGGTCATTAAAAACCTAATTTTTATTCGTTGTCTTTACAAAATCTTTTAAGCATAATTTGTGTCTTTGTTAACTCTTTTGAAATTTTAAAAACCTCTTTTTTATAATATATCTCATTATTAAATCTCCGTTGAAAAGCTACCTTAAATACCTGATATATAGAAATGAAGCATGTTTACAACATGTTAATTCAAAGTTAATGAGTCGCATAAATACTGTAATCAAAATAGTTTGGGGTATAGTTATACCGGTTATGAACAAGACTATTATAACTACTAATTATTTAAAGAATATATATATATTACTAGTGTGTTTAAATCTCTCTCTCTGTTTTTCTGAATTAAGTGCTCAAAAAGATTTAGAAAATTGTGAGTGGACAGCATATTTTTTCCCAAATGGAAACCTTTCTAGTGAAGGGGGTTTTGTAAATGGCATTCCTGAAGGCATTTGGAAATCATATTACAAGAGTGGAAATATAAAAAGTGTGGGATTAAGAAATCTTAATAAACTAGAAGGAGTATGGTCATTTTACAGAGAAAATTTATCTCTTGAAAAGGAGATTTCATATCGCAACGATAAAAAGGAAGGTAGAGAAATTATATATTATGAAAATGGTAATACCTCAACAATAACGAATTGGTTATCAGGATATAAAGAAGGATTTGAATATTTTTATTTTCCAGAAGGAGAAATTCATTACAAAATAAAACTGAAACAAAATAAAAAACATGGAAAATCAATTGAATATGCCCAAGATGGAAGAAAAATAGGGTTTACGTCCTACAAGAATGGTTTGGTTACATCAATCGAAAAGTTTAATAGATATAACAATCAAGGAGAAAAAACTGGACTTTGGAAAGTGTTTCACCAGAATGAAAATGTGAAAGAAGAAGGCCCTTTTAAACAGAATTTAAAGCACGGTGTTTTTCGTTTTTACAATCAAAGAGGAGATTTACAAGATGTTATTCGCTATGAATTTGGGATTAAGATTGATAACGATAATGATTTAAGCAATACAGAAGTACGAAGAACATTTTATGAAAATGGGAATAAAGAAGAAGAAACAGCTTACAAAAACGGCCTTAAAAATGGTGTAAGCAGAACTTTTAATGAAGATGGCTATGTTGTTTCATCGGCTATTTTCAAAGAAGGAATAGCAATTGGTAGGGGAATAATAGATTTTTCAGGTAACGAGCAAGGCGATTGGAAACAATACAATGAAGACGGATCTATTAAAGCTGAGGGTAAATTTGAAAATGGAAAAAGAACAGGTAAATGGATTTTTTATCATTCAAATGGTTGGATAGAACAAACGGGTTTCTATGACAAAGGAAGACTTGATGGAAAGTGGAAATGGATGGACGAAAGTGGTTTTATAATTAGATCTGAAGAATATAGAAGGGGGATAGAAGATGGCGAATTTGAAGAGTTTGGTTTAAATAAATTATTGATTTTAAAAGGATTATATAAAAACGGGATGAGAGTTGGATTTTGGATGTATCACGTAAACGACCACATTGAAGAAGGAAATTATCTCAATGGCGAGTTGGATGGAAAATGGGTTCACCGGTATTCAGAAGGGGATAAAATGTTTGAAGGATCCTATTCATTTGGCCAACCAGAGGGTGCTCACAAACATTGGTATGCAGATGGAACAGTTAAGATTTCAGGTAAATATGACGACGGAGCAAAACATGGAAAATGGAGGTATTTCTTACAAAACGGAGAGATAGATCATATATACTTGTTTAGACACGATAAATTGTGGAAAGTAGATGGCAGAAGGGTGGCGAAAAATAGAGATTCATCACGACCTTGAGCCCGTGGATAATTTAAACAGTATTCTTTTTGAAAAATCAGCTGAGGCACGCTTTATTCTTGAAAAAGGAAAAGTAATAAAAAGCAACAGGCACGCAAGGAGAATATTTCGTTGCGAAGAAGATGAGTGGGTGGGGTTTGATCCGTTGTCAAAAGACTCAGGTGTATTTAATTATCTACCAGATGAACACAGCCTACTGACAAGTAAACTTAAAAAGGCACGAAAATCAGGGCGTGTAATTAAGATTTGTGTTCTTGCAAGAAGAATAGACGGGAGCGAGTTTCACTGTGAAATCAAAATAGCTCAAATAGGCAAAAACATAGAGTCTCTCCAGGTAAGAGATATTTCAGAAAGACTGTTTTACGACAATGAAATAAGAGAAAGCGAGGCGAGGTTTAGAATTTTATCGCAGTTTGCGATGGAAGGAATCGTTTTTCTTAGCGATGGCATTATTCAAGATTCTAACGAACAATTTGCGATCATGTTTGGTCACGAAAGCGTTCCTGTGGGAATTTCGATATTAGATTTTATAGACGAACGAGATTGGCAGAGATTATCTGCACGGCGAAATTGGGGAATGAGGTGTGAGTTAAGGGGGGTGACAAAACAGGGACGGTCAATTTATCTCGAAGCTACCAGAAGCGACGGTAAAGAGGAGGGAAGTGAGCAAATTTTAATGCTCTATGATATCACAGACCGCAAACGCACAGAGTTTGATTTACTTCAAACAAAAGAGCGATTTAGGATGCTTGTAGAATCGAGTCCTATCGGTTTGTTTTTAATTGTTGATGGACGAATAAAATATACAAACACGGGCGGGTTAGAACTTCTTAACGAAAGAGTTGAAGACTACATCTATGATGAGGTTTTTATTGATTTATTTAAAAACGAGGACAGGGTTGTTGTCGAGCAAGATGTTGAAAAAGTTAGAAATGGGGACAGACCACCGTACCGAGAAGTGATGATGGTTTTGAGGGACGGTACCGAAAAAGAAGTGGGAATACGAATGACCCTTTCTTTTCACGACAGATCTCCTGCAATTCAGGTTACGGTCACAGATCTTAGCACAAGAATTCAACTTATGAGGGAGCAGATGAGAGCGACCCTGGCAGAGGAGTCGAACCTTATGCTTAAAGAGGAAATTACGAAGCATAAAAAGACCCAATCGCGACTCAGGGACGCAGAGGAGTTTAACAGATCTATTATTGAGTCGTCCATAGATATGATTGTTGCGTTCGACATGGAGGGTAACCTACAGCAATACAATCACGCCTTCTCGGTGGAGTTTGGAATAGAGCCAAACCAAGAAAGCACACCTAATTTTAAAAAGTTTCTCATTGATGAAAAAACAGCCGATGGTGTTTTTGATGAACTCCAACAAAGAAGTTATTTTTCAGGTGAAATAGAGGGAAGGAGAATTTCAGGAGAAACATTCAGCATGTTTATCTCTGTAGCCACAATGAGAGACGGTACTGGGCGTTCTTTGGGTGCGATGGCGGTGGGAAGGGATATAACAGATATGAAACTGGCAGAGGAGGAGCTTAAATCAAGCGAAGAAAGATACAGGGATATTTTAGAAAACGCCACAGACATTATTTTTGTAGTGGATTCTTCGGGACACTTTACATACGCGAACCCCGCGTTCTACAAAAAACTAGGATTCACACAAAGAAGCCTTTCAAAAACAACAATTAAGGGCATCATAAAAAACCTCCCCACAAAAAACAAGGACTGGATTAATGCCTTAAATGGCAAACAAGAGGAGCGTGTGTTTTTAGATTCGAAAGGGAAAGAGTTAATTGTTTTGGGCGCATCGTCTGCTCAATATGATGACAATGGAAAAGCCATTGGAATGCGTGGGATATATTTAGATATATCAGAAATGAGACACCACGAAAAAGAGGCAAAATCTCAATCAGCAAAGCTGGATTCAATCTTTGACTCGACTCAAAACCTGGTCATGTTTACCCTAAACAGAGATGACCAAATCACCTCATTTAATAACAACTTCAGAAGGTTGATGGAAGACAAGCTCACCAAAAAAGTAGAGCTTGGGATGTCTTTTGTGTCGAATATATCAAAGTTTATAACAGACGAGTCTTATCAAGGGCAGATTCGTTTATTTAAGAAGGCTTTAATGGGAAACGCAAAAGATTTTGAGCTCCCTCTTAAAATAGCCTCAGGCGAGGCAAAATGGTTTCATATTTTTCTGAACCCGATTTCTTCAGACGATACTCAAAACGAGATAAGCTGCATCGCATATGACATTACTGAGCGAAAGGAAATAGACAGAGCGATCCGTTTGGCACTAAAAGAAAAGGAGATCTTGCTTAAAGAAGTTCACCACAGGGTGAAAAACAACCTTCAGGTGATAAGCAGCCTTATGAGCCTTCAAAAGTCATTCGTGAAAGACCCAACGCTTGTTCAGGTGCTTGAAGAAAGCCAAAGCAGAATTGCAACCATGAGCTACATCCACGAATCCCTCTACAGGCACACAGATTTTTCTTCTATAAGTTTTGCAGATTATCTACAACGCCTAAGTGCAAACCTCATTCACAGTTACTCTACACCAGACTGTGAGGTGGCGCTTCAGTCTGCGTTTGAAGATGTTTACCTAACCTTGGATCAAGCGATTCCGAGTGGATTAATCGTAAACGAACTGGTCTCAAACTCGTTGAAATACGCATTTAAGGGACGGAAGAGGGGGGTTGTGTTTTTAAGGGTCGCAAAACTAGATGGCAGGATCGAGATTGAAGTGAGGGATGATGGCGTAGGGTTGCCGGACGACTTCAGTCTTAATAAAAACGAATCTCTCGGGTTGTATCTCATTCAGGCGCTGTCAGAACAACTAGAAGCAGAACTTGTAGTAGAAAGCACCAAGGAAGGTCGCAAAGGGAGTTCTTTTTTAATTAGCTTTGAGGCGCACAACCTGACTTAAATACAACCAAAGATGGCAAAGAGAATATTAGTAACAGAGGATGAGAGCATTGTAAGAAAAGATATTGAAAGATGCCTAGGGCAGCTTGGGTATGACGTTGTGGCTTCTGTAGATACCGGCGAGAAGGCCATAGCTTCAGCGTTAGAGCTCAAGCCGGACCTTTGCCTTATGGACATCATGATTAAAGGAGACGTGAACGGCATTGCCGCCGCTGAAGAGATCAAGCGCAATTTAGACGTCCCCGTTATTTTCCTTACAGCATATGCGGATGAAAACACGCTTGCACAAGCAAAAATGGCAGAACCCCACGGGTATATCCTTAAACCATTTAAGGATGCGGACATCCAATCTGCAGTTGAGATGGCGCTTCACAAACACAGCAAAGAGCTTGAGTTAAAAAATGAAGCTGAGTTTCTTCGTAGCCTCACAGAACATAAATCAGGCGCAGATATTATTTTTGTAAAAAACAGAAGCCGTCTGATGCATGTTAAACACGACGATCTTTTGTTTGTGGAGGCTTTAAAAGATTACGTGGTCATACACACAAGAAAAGAAAGCTACACCATTCACAGCACGATGAAGGAGATCGAAAGAAAGCTGAGTGACAGGCGATTTATCAGAGTACACAGAAGCTACATCGTTAACTTCAACGCGATTGAAAGCATCAAATACTCTAACATTACAATGGAGGGTATGGAGAAAGAAATCCCTGTGGGAGGGTCTTATAAAGACGCCTTAGCCAGTAGAATAAACCTCTTATAAGCCAATAAAAAAGCCCCGCATTACGCGAGGCTTTCAAAGCTCCTCCTCTTGGACTCGAACCAAGGACCCTCTGATTAACAGTCAGATGCTCTAACCAGCTGAGCTAAGGAGGAATTTAGATTGGTGCGCAAAAA
>MDSY01009774.1_pt1 | contig 18548 bp, 18 predicted proteins | sample 811131 | NCBI WGS metagenome assembly MDSY01 (sample SAMN05326643, study PRJNA326480) | marine metagenome | isolation source: seawater | place: Atlantic Ocean: South West | collected 2010
CATTTTTTACTTTTATATGCTGATAATACATTTTAAGTTTATAGTGAGTAAAAACTGAAGTCATAACTCCATTCTGCAATAATTTAAAATCACTAACTTCAAGGTTATTTAAAATCCACTGCTTAATATCCAACTCCTCTTTAGATTCTAGAAATGACCAAAGCCCCCCCCATATTCCTTTTTTTGGTTTCTTAATAAATAGAAATTTTGATTTACTTTGTACAATATAAAAATAAGATACCTCAGTCAATTTTTCTCTTTTTGGTTTCGGCGCCGGAATAATATCAGTCCATTTGTGCAAAAAACTTTTACAGCTATTATTAATTGGGCATTGCAAACACATTGGTTCTTTTTTAACACAGATTGTTGCTCCTAAATCCATAAGAGCTTGGTTATAATTTCCAAATTTACTTTCAGGGAGATTTCTTTCAGCCATAGCCCATAATTTTTTCTCAACGGATATAACACCTACCCAATCTTTAATCCCATAAAGTCGGGTGAAAACTCGTTTAACGTTACCATCTAATATTGGTGTTTTTTGATTTAATGCAAGAGAGCAAATTGCTCCAGCGGTAGAGCGTCCTATTCCCGGGAGAGATAAAAGGTCAGTGAGCTTAGTTGGAAATTTACCTCGGTATTCACTATGAATTATTTTTGCGCTTTCATGTAAATTTCTTGCCCTCGCATAATAACCTAGCCCACTCCATAACTGCATCACATCCTCATCATCAGCTAATGCCAAACTCTTTACATTTGGAAAGGTTCTTATAAATTTTCGATAGTACGGTACTACTGTTTTAACTTGAGTTTGTTGCAACATCACTTCAGATATCCAAACAAGATAAGGATTGATTGTTTCTTGCCAAGGCAAATCATTCCTTCCAAATTTTTTTTGCCATGGAATAAGCTGATCAGAAATCTCACTCATTGAGTAAACTGAAGAATCCATTCTGGGAGGTATTGCATACCCTCTCCTCCAAGATAATATAGCCCATAAAAAAATAAACTAAAGTATATGATTGAGAAAATAATCCAAAAAATTGAAAGTATGATAAAAAAGCCATCTTTTTCAAATTGTGCAATTGTTGCAAATAATATTGCAATCCCAGGGAAAAAATTATTCAGTGGTAAAATCATTGCAAATGGTATTGCCATTAATAAACCTCCCACGATAAAAATCCCACCTTCAAACCTTAGGCCTGTTTCATTTGAAACAAACCATAGTAATCTTGGTTTAGTTATCTTTTTTGACCAATAGATTATAAAAATACAAACTTTAGTAATCCATTTCCAACTTTTATTACTTGGAGTGATAATCAAAAGCTTTTGTGGCAAAACTGGAAAAGGCTTTCTTTTTAATAGTTGCATACCTAGAGCAGCAATTGTTAATCCCCCAATAACACTGAGAGGCCCAACTGGGAAAGGCTGCATAAATGGAAGCACTAAGATTAATGCAATTAGAGAAAAGCCAAAGTGATCCAATTCTGAGAGTGCTTTCTTAATAGATATTGGGTTACTTTCTGAGAGCTTTTCAATTTTTTTTAAGATTGGAATTAAATTCTGATAATCTTTCATTAAAATTTTTAAAGAAAATAATAAATAGTTAAACAACCAACGACAATCCTATACCAACCAAATACTACAAATGTATTGTTTGCTACAAACCAAATAAAAATCTTAATAATTAAGTAAGAGCTTAAAAATGCAGTTATAAACCCTACTAAAAATACTGGGATATCACCTTTATTTAAAATATCTATATTTGAAGATAAATCAAAAACAGAAGCGGCAAAAATAATTGGGATAGCTAAAAAGAATGAAAATTCTGTTGCAGTTTTTCTATCTAACCCACCTATTAGTCCACCCATAATTGTGGAAGCAGATCGAGATACTCCTGGTATCAGTGCAAAACATTGAGCTATCCCAACAATGATTGCTTGTTTGTTGTTGATTTTATCAACATTAACTTTAGGCCTATTTGGTAATTTTTTTTCAATAATAATCATAAGAACTCCACCAGCTATTAATGCAACTCCAACTACAATTGGATTAAATAAATATTCTTTAATTAATCCATGAAAAAAGAAGCCTAATATTGCTGCTGGAATAAAAGCAATAATCAAGTTCCTCGTAAAATCTTGAGCAACTTTATCAGTCTGTATGCCAATAAAAGTATCTAAAATCTTTTTTCTGTACTCTACAACAACAGCAAATATTGCGCCGAGTTGAATAAATATCTCGAATACTTTACTAGAGGCACCCGTGAAATTTAAAAGCTCAGCGGCAACTATTAAATGCCCTGTCGAACTAACGGGCAGAAATTCTGTTACTCCCTCAACAATTCCTAGAAGAAATGCAACCCATAAAAGATAAAAATCCATTATTTATATTATACTTTTTGATAGACTTTTGAGCCTTTCTTAACAAATTCAATTGATTTTTCTTCCATTCCCTTTTGGAGCGCTTGTTCATCTGTAACACCTTTTTTCTTTGCATAATCTCTTACATCTTGTGAAATTTTCATCGAACAAAAATGTGGTCCGCACATCGAACAAAAATGCGCTTGCTTTGCACCTTCCTGAGGTAATGTTTCGTCATGAAATTCTTTTGCTTTTTCAGGGTCAAGTCCAAGATTAAATTGATCATTCCACCTAAATTCAAAACGTGCTTTAGACAAAGCATTATCACGAATTTGAGCACCCGGGTGCCCTTTCCCTAAATCTGCTGCATGTGCAGCAATTTTGTAAGTAATAATTCCTACCCTTACGTCTTCTTTTTCAGGTAACCCTAAATGTTCTTTTGGTGTAACGTAGCACAACATTGCACAACCATACCAACCAATCATTGCAGCACCAATACCAGAAGTAATATGGTCATACCCTGGAGCAATATCAGTAGTCAAAGGTCCTAGCGTATAAAAAGGTGCTTCGTCACAATGCTCCAACTGAAGATCCATATTTTCTTTTATAAGATGCATTGGAACATGACCAGGTCCTTCAATCATTACCTGAACATCGTGCTTCCAAGCAATTTTAGTTAGCTCGCCCAAAGTTTTTAATTCGGCAAATTGTGCTTCATCATTTGCATCATAAATTGAACCCGGACGAAGTCCATCTCCCAAGCTAAAACTAACATCATAAGTCTTCATAATTTCACATATTTCTTCAAAATGTGTATACAAAAATGATTCTTGATGATGCGCAAGACACCAACTAGCCATAATCGATCCTCCACGACTTACGATTCCAGTCATTCGCTTTGCTGTCATTGGTATATAGGCTAATCTAACCCCTGCATGAATAGTAAAATAATCGACACCTTGTTCAGCTTGTTCAATAAGAGTGTCTTTAAATATTTCCCAAGTTAAATCTTCAGCCTTACCATTAACTTTTTCTAATGCTTGATAAATTGGAACCGTACCAATAGGAACTGGACTATTTCTAATAATCCATTCACGCGTTTCATGAATATTTTTTCCAGTTGAAAGATCCATCACATTATCAGCCCCCCATCGTGTTCCCCAAACCATCTTTTCAACTTCTTCACTAATACTTGATCCTAATGCTGAGTTGCCAATATTGGCATTTATTTTAACTAAAAAATTTCGACCAATAATCATAGGTTCAGTTTCTGGATGATTTATATTAGCAGGGATAATCGCACGCCCTTTGGCAACCTCATCCCTAACAAATTCAGGTGTAATTTCATTTGGAATTTGTGCTCCATGATTTTGTCCAGGATGCTGGGTCTGAATTATTTCTGATAAGCCCTCTCTTCTTTGATTTTCTCTAATAGCAATATATTCCATCTCAGGGGTAATGATTCCTTTTTTAGCATAATGCATTTGTGAAACGTTTTTACCTGGCTTTGCTCTTCGTGGTTTACGTAAAAGATTAAAACGCATTTTTTCGAGCTCAGGATCCGTTTTTCTTTGTTGACCATAGGCTGATGAAGGGCCATCCAATAGCTCAGTATCTTGACGATCTTCAATCCATTTTGTTTTTAAGGGTGGTAAACCATTCTGGATGTTAATATCATAATCTGGGTCAGTATATGGTCCTGAGGTATCGTAAACTAAAATAGGCGCATTTTTTTCTGCCCCAAATTCTGATGGCGTATCTGAAATACTAATTTCCCTAAAGGGAACCTGAATGTCTGGAGTTGATCCTTGTATGTAAACCTTTTTTGAATTAGCGAAGGGATTTAGAGCAGCGACGTCAAGTTGCGCTTCTTTACCAATAAATTGATCTATATTTTTCTTTAGTGCTTTATCTGTTGCATTCATTTAGAACTCCTATTTAAAACGTAAGGAGCATTTAGAATGCTTTCCCTACGGCGGCATTATCCACATCAGGTTCGAAGGGTATTTCTCACTATTTTTTTAATTAATAGACCCCTAGCAGTAGCTTTATAGATTATTCGAATATCACTAAATGTGCAAGCTAATCCATGTATTATAATGGCTAGTTAAATAAAAAAGTCGTAATTAGCTTGTTCCACTAATATATAATTAAGCTATGAAACGAACCTTATCAATAATACTTACTCAGACGAATAATCAAAAAATTCTTTATTTAATATGTTTACTGTTTTAAATGAAAATGAAAATTATTTTTAATCTTAGAAATTTATTACATCAAACTTTCTTAGCTACTCTTGTCACTATTGGTCTATTTGCCCCAATGTTGAATGCTCAGGAAGTTACAGATTTAATATCACTATACCAAGATGCCTTAAAAAATGACTCCGTTCTGTCTTCTGCACGATTCCAAAATCAAGCTGCGCAAGAATTAGTCAAACAAGGTAAATCCTTATTTTTGCCAAGTGTCACTATTAATGCAAGTTTTGACAGCCAAGATAAAGAGAGAAAGTTCTTAACCTCATCACTCCCAAGCAATGATTTATTGTCTGGAAAAAAAGCAGACTATGAGACATATAATTATGGAGTTACACTCAAACAGCCCTTATTTAACTATGCTGCCTATGCCCAATATAAAAAAATGTTATCTCAGGTTTCCCTTGCTGATAAAGAACTCATTAAAACTCAGCAAGATTTAATTCATAGAATTTCGAAAGCTTATTTTGAAACATTGCTAGCAAAAGATCAGGTAGATTTATTTCAGTACCAACGGGCCTCTATTCGAGGGCAATTATCTAAAGCGGAAGCACAATTTGAAGCAGGGCTAATTTCAGTTACAGATATTAATGAAGCAAAAACAAAGAAAGCTCTTATTGAAGCGCAACAAATTAGCGCAATACATAAATTAAGAATTAAGAAGAGAGGGATTCAAGTAATTACGGGAAAATTACCAGGTAAACTTTTACCACTGAACCCAGTTATCACTTTTACAGAGATTGATAATTTAGCAGATGACTGGATTGCTATTGCACAAGAAAATAATTTAGAACTACGAATCAAAATGGATGAAATCAAAATTGCCGGACGTGAGGTCGATTTTAGACGCTCAGACCACTATCCAACTATAGATGCTATTGCTTCACGATCTAGGAATTGGGATAAAGGTGGTTTCCCCTATGGAACAATAGCAAATGAAGGGATAAGGAGTTTTTCCGACACTATAGGGGTAGAAATTAGTATACCAATTTTTTCAGGAGGGATGACAAGCTCAAGAGTTAGAGAAGCTGTCTTGCTAAAGAGTAAGTTGGAGCATGATGTTGAATATCTAAGAAGAAGCATTGGCCTTGAAGTAAGAAATTATTATTTGAGCCTCCAAACTAACTTTTCTGAAATAAAGGCTTATGAACAAGCTATGAATGCAGCAACGTTACAACTAGAATCGACTCAATTAGGTTTTGAAGAGGGCTTAAGAAACAGTCTTGAAGTTTTAGATGCGCAACAAACACTGTTTAATGCTAAATTGAATATATTAGAATCACGCTATAATTATGTAATGAACTTTATAAACTTAAAATTATCCTCAGGAATGTTATCTTTTGAAGACCTAAATGAAATTAACCAATACTTAATGGTAGCCAAGAAATGATAGCTTTAACAGAAAAAAGTCAATTAGTAGTAATTGATATGCAAGAAAAACTATCGACAGCTATGCCTAGAGAGGTAATAAATAAAATTATTAAGCGTTGTGAATTACTAATCACCGTGGCTAACGAATTGGCTATTCCACAAATATGTACTGAGCAATACCCTAAAGGGCTTGGTCATACCCTACCCCAAATGATGCCTTTTTTATCGGAAGCAAAGTTTGTTGAGAAGACTGTCTTTGCATGCACAGAGGAGCCGATATTTTTAAGGTATTTGATCAAAACGCGTCCACAAATATTTTTGATGGGTATGGAAGCTCATATTTGTGTATTACAAACCGCACTAGGCTTAATCAGATCAGGAAAAGAAGTTTTTATTATCGAAGATGCGATAGTTTCAAGAAATATTTCAAATAAGCAAAATGCTCTAATTAGACTAAGAGATGCGGGTTGTTTTATCACCAATACTGAGTCAGTAGTATTTGAATGGTTAAAAACTTCTGAGAACGAGACTTTTAAAAAAGTTGCTCCATTAATTAAAGATATTGATTAATTAATTGAACTACTTTATCAGTGCCTCCGGATGAGTCCTTTATATAATTTTGAGCATTTTTAAGTACGCGTTGATTAACTTGCGCGTCATCTATTAGATTTTTTATAATCCCCTCTAATTCAGCTATATTTCTAAATCTAAAAATCGCATTATTTTTTTCAGCAGTGTTGACCATATCTTTAAAATTATAAATTGATGGTCCAACCGCGGTTTGCACATTTGAACTCATCGCCTCAATTGGATTCTGGCCGCCATAATCGAGAATACTACCACCAATAACTGCTAGTGTTGCTAATCCATATAACTCATAAAGCTCTCCCATTGTGTCGCCAAGAACATATTGCGGTGTTTTTTTAACCCCTCCTAGGTCACTTTTTTTCACAATTTTTAGACTCTGTGACTGAAAAATTTTCTCAACTTCGCCAAATCGTTCTGGATGTCTAGGAACAATCACTAAAATTAATTCTTTATAATTTATTTTTTTTACAAGATCTAAAAGAATCTTCTCTTCTCCATCTCTTGTACTTCCTGCTACCAAAACAAAATGACTAGAGATTTTTAATTGTTTCTTTAATTGATTGATTTTCTTCAATGTACCTTTAGGGGGGCTAGTGTCAAACTTAATATTTCCCATTAATTTGATACTTGCTTTTGTAAGCTTGCTGAAATTGGATAAATCTTCTTCAGACCTCACATAAATTGAATCTAACTGCAATAATTTCGAGTTAATAAATACTTTAAAAGGCAAATATTTATTTAGAGATTTTTTTGATAACCGTGCATTAATTAAATGTAACGGGACATTGTTTAACTTACATTGATCTATCAAATTAAACCATAATTCTGTTTCAACAATTACCCCTACCCTAGGCTGATAGAAAGATAAAAACCTTTTACTAGCTCCCCCAGTATCATAGGGTAAATAAGTGCGATGAATTCTTGGATTATTAAGTAATTCAGTATTTCTTCCAGTCAGAGTCATATGGCTAATAAGAAAGTAGGTGCTTGGGTGTTGCTTCAATAAGATTTCAATAAGATTAACAATTGCTTTAGTTTCCCCAACAGAAACACAATGAAACCAAACAGTTTGTCTAGATTTCCATACAGAGCTTAGTTTTTTTGGATATAAAGCAAAACGCTCGTTTAAATATTGCAAATGGACAGGCTTTATCAATGCTCGATAAGCAAGCTTTGCTAGAGCAAAAGGGATAAGGAAAAAAATGATAATCTTATAGATAAAAAAGTACATATTATAATTTTCTCACAATGTGAAATTTATTTATATTTTTTATTTTTCTTAAATCGATTGTTAAATATGACATTACTATAATGTTTTAACGAGATAGAGTGAAAATTTATCAGTTTTTATTAAAATAACTCTTGACCAAACACAACCAGATGTTAAAATTTTTCTCATTAGCACAACATATTGTGGTTTTGAATATAAAGACAATTTTTAATAAATAGTGCTCCAATCAGTAATAAAACAGGGGAAATAAATGCTTAAAGCTGTGCCATCAGAATCTATAGAAGAAGAATCTGAAGAAATTAAAATACCTTTTCAATCTGTCTCAGAAGATATTTGGGATAAAAAATATAGATTAAAATCAAAAAAAGGTGATTTCATTGATAAAAATATCAACGAAACTTATCGAAGAGTAGCTAGAGCTTTAGCTGATGTAGAGAAACCTGAAAAAAGAGAGTTATGGCATAAAGAATTTTTATGGGCATTGCAGCACGGTGCTATACCGGCTGGAAGAATTACTTCAAATGCTGGAGCACTAAAACATAAACCTGCCACAAGTACTATTAATTGTACTGTTTCTGGAGTGGTTGAAGACAGCATGACCGATATACTTGATAAAGTTCATGAAGCCGGACTTACTTTGAAAGCAGGATGTGGAATAGGCTATGAGTATTCAACTTTAAGGCCAAAAGGGGCTTTTGTAGCAGGCGCAGGCGCTTATACAAGTGGGCCACTTTCATTTATGGATATATATGATCGTATGTGCTTTACCGTTTCTAGTGCAGGGGGTAGAAGAGGTGCGCAAATGGCAACATTTGATATAGCACATCCTGACATTACCGACTTTATTAAAGCAAAGAGGGAAGACGGTCGCCTAAGGCAATTTAACTTGTCTTGTCTCATTACAAAAGATTTTATGGAAGCAGTTAAATCAAATTCAGATTGGAAGCTTGCTTTTCCAGTTACAGAGAAAGAAGTAAACGAAGATAAATTGGATTTAACAGACTCTAAAAAAATAATCTGGAAAAACTGGCCTGTAAAAGAAAAATATCTGACTGAAAAAGAAGGGGCTAATGCAGGAAAAGTTGCTTGCCGTGTTTACAAAATAATCAAAGCTCAGCGCCTTTGGGATATCATCATGTCATCTACATACGATTATGCTGAGCCAGGATTTATTCTTGTTGATCGCGTTAACGAAATGAATAATAACTGGTTTTGTGAAGATATTAGAGCTACGAACCCATGTGGTGAACAACCACTACCCCCCTATGGAGCATGTCTTCTAGGATCAATTAATTTAACAAAATTCGTTAGCCATCCATTTACTGATAAAGCATATTTTGACTGGGAGAAATATAAAAAAGTAGTAAGTATTTTTACTAGAATGCTTGATAATGTTGTCGAAATTAATGGCCTGCCTCTTGAAAAACAAAGGGCTGAAATTGCTAGAAAACGTCGCCATGGTATGGGTTATTTAGGATTAGGCTCTTCACTAAGTATGATGGAGATGGTCTATGGGGATGATGAATCAATTAAGTTTACGGAAGAAGTAACAAAAGTTTTAGCTCAGATAGGTTGGGAAGTGGGTATTGAATTAGCAATAGAAAAAGGAGCGGCTCCAATAATGGATGAGGAGTTTGAGATTAATGCCGAAATGTTGGCAAAACGCCCGGAAATGAAAAAAGATGGACATAAAATTGGTGATAAAGTAAAAGGGAAAGTGCTTTTAGGAAAATATAGCCGCTATATGCAGCAATTTCCAAAAACTCTTCAGGATCAGATTGCAGAATCTGGTATTCGTTTTACCCATCATAGTTCAATTGCTCCGACTGGGACTATTTCTCTTTCATTAGCAAATAATGCAAGTAACGGTATAGAGCCTTCTTTTGCACACCACTATAGCCGTAATGTAATTAGAGAGGGTAAGAAAAGTAAAGAAAAAGTAGATGTATTTTCTTTTGAGCTATTAGCATATCGCCACCTTATAAATCAAAAAGCGATGCCATTTTCAGACAAAGAGAATGAAAAATTACCTAGTTATTTTATTGATTCTTCAACTATTAAAGCAAAAGCGCATGTTGATATACAAGCAGCTTCGCAAAAATGGATTGATAGCTCAATTTCAAAAACTATTAATGTCCCTACTGACTACGATTATGAAGATTTTAAAAATATTTATTTGTATGCTTACGAAAAAGGACTTAAAGGTTGTACAACTTTTAGATTCAATCCTGAAGCTTTCCAGGGAGTTTTAGTAACCGAGAAAGACTTAGAAGATACTACATACCAATTCACTTTAGATGATGGAGCAACAATTGAAGTAAAGGGGAATGAAGAGATTGAATATGATGGAGAAACTCATTCAGCAGCAAATCTATATGATGCATTAAAAGAAGGTTACTACGGAAAATTCTAAGGATTAATTAAAAATGGCAGTAAAAATCAATAAAAAAATTGTGGGCTATAGCGTCCTAGATAAAGATGTGCAGAAAAAAGAAGATGTGCAGCCAGCTGAAATATTTCAGCTAGGAGACCCACTAAGTAGGCCTGATCAAATTACTGGATCAACTTATAAAGTGAAAACCCCAGTAACAGAACATGCTCTTTATATTACTATAAATGACGTCTTAATGAACGAGGGAACAGAACAAGAACATCGTAGGCCCTTTGAAATATTTGTTAATTCAAAGAATATGGAACATTTTCAGTGGATAGTTGCTCTCACACGAGTTATGTCTGCAGTTTTTAGAAAAGGTGGCGATATTACGTTTCTAGTTGAAGAGTTAGAAAGTGTATTTGATCCAAATGGAGGCTACTACAAAAAAGGTGGTAGATATGTTCCGAGTCTTGTTGCTGAATTAGGGCAGGTTGTTGAACAGCATTTAATCAATATCGGTATGCTACAAAAACAAAAGCCAGATGAACATCAACAATCTCTAATTGATGAAAAAAAAGCAAGTTTTATCAAAAATAATCCTGACGGCCTAGATTTAGATACAGGATTTCCAAATGGATCTCAATTATGTAAAAAATGTAACGTTAAAGCATCTATTATGTTGGATGGTTGTTTGACTTGCTTAAATTGTGGCGAAAGCAAATGTGGCTAGTTTAATATGAACTAAGGTGCTAAGTTAGACTCTACCAAGAACTTTTAATTTAAGCCAACAAACGTATTATGAAAAACTTTTTATTTCTTCTTTTTTTCGTTTCATCCTGTGTATTATCAACTCCCGCTCCAGAATTGTTATTCAAAGTAAATAGATCAGTTGTTAAAGTCAACACATCAAACAAACAAGGTAATCATGGGGTTGGTTCTGGTGTTGTGGTTAAAAAAGACCATATTGTAACTAATTGCCATGTGATAGGCGATGCGCAGGGAATAAATGTTAATAAATATGGAAAAAGCTATACGCCTCATGCAATTATTGCAGATTGGAAAAATGATGTATGTATTTTAAAATTCAAATACCTAGAACTTGACCCCGTTAAACTTTCCTCAAATAACCTTTTAGAATATGAAACTGAGGTCTTTGGTAAAAGCTATGGTGGCAATACAGTCAAGGCACATACTTCATATGGCCGCGTAAAAGGTATCCACAAACTAAATAGCTTTAAAGTAATTCAATCTTCAGCCTGGTTTGCTATGGGGGCTAGTGGGGGTGGACTTTTTAACTACAATGGTGAACTTTTAGCTATTACAACCTTTAAAACTGCTGGAAACACTGCTTTTTATTACAGTATGCCAGTTGAAATAGTAAAAGAAATGCTGGCTAATGGCAAAGAAACTTCTGTCACAACGCAACCAGAGCTTCCTTTCTGGGATGCACCACTTGAAAATCAGCCTTTCTTTATGCAAATTATAGGGCCTATGAAAAAACAATCCTGGGACGTACTTAATAAAATCACTTTGAAATGGCTACAAAAGGCACCCGATGAAATCGAAGCAAACTATCACCATGCATTTTCATTATATCAATTAGGAGAGTTTGTTGCTGCTAAGAATATTTTAAAAAAAGTAGTTAAAAAAAATAGTAAACATACCTTGTCATTTTTATATTTATATAAAATAGCTAAAATTGAGAATCAATTAGACGATATGAGTTACTATAAGTCTCAAGTGTTGGAATTAGACGCGTCATTAATTAATCAAGAAGATGAAACCTAACTATTTTTTACTATTTAACATTGTAATCCTATCTTACTCATGCTCTTTGGATAGAATTCCAGAAGTTAATGATTTTTTCTCAACTACAATAAATGAAAAGACAGCTCAACCTAAAGACTCTATTCAATATAATTGTAGTGAAAAAAAAATATTTTATTTATTTTATTTAAATGAGGGAAAATCTATTTGGCTTGTTCTCCCCGACAGGGAATTCAAGCTAAGTAAAATTGAAGAATCTCAAAATATTTATTCAAATAATATTACAACTCTAGAGATTTCTTCTAAAAACACTCAGATAAGAAGTGAAAATGAGATTCTATATGATCAATGTACTATGAAAAAATCTGAGATTTAATGTTGCTTCGTTCAAAAGAAAGGGATGGAACATCGTAATTGTGAAAATTCTGAACTTTATTTTTGTCAAACCAAGAAAGACAGCCAGTTTGAAAAATATGGTAGGAGGCAAAGTTATATTCCTAATAATTATTTTATCCGTCATAGCGCAGATTATTAAATAATAGATTTTTTAGATTCTTATAAATATCTAGTAGAATAAGGCTTTAATTTATTGAAGGTATACCATGTTAATTCAATCTGAGTCTATTGATCTTGATACCCCAACAGGAAAAATGAGAACTTATGTTCATCGGCCATCTAAACCTGGGAATTTTCCAGTAATTTTATTTTATTCAGAAATATTCCATCAAACAGGCCCTATTGAAAGAGCCGCTAAAATAGTAGCAAGCCATGGTTACGCAGTTCTAGTCCCCGAAGTATTTCATGAGTTAAACCCTATTGGTACAGTTTTAAATTATGATGATATTGGAAGAAATAAAGGGAACTCAGATAAAGAATCTAAAGACGCTCAAGCATACGACTCAGATAATCAAGCTATGATTGATTGGGTCAAACAACAAGCCTGGTCTAATAATAATATTGGAGCAATGGGTTTTTGTATCGGTGGGCATTTAGCTTTTCGAGCAGCACTTAATCCTGAAGTTAGATCTACTGCTTGCTTTTATGCAACAGATCTCCATACAAATACTATCCCAAGTAAATCAAACCAACATAGTATGGAACGCCTATCTGATATTAAGGGTGAATTATTAATGATTTGGGGAAAGCAAGATACGCACATACCAGAAAATGCTCGAACTCAAATACATCAAAAATTATTACAAACTAGCATTTCTTTTAGTTGGCACGAATTTAATGCCCAACATGCATTTATGAGAGACGAAGGTGAAAGATATGATCCCGAACTAGCAATGCTTTGCTATCAGATGTGCTTTAGAATGTTTGCAAGAACCTTATAAAATTATACGCAATCAGAGAATGCCTCAAGAAAACGATGAAATTCAGTTTTTTGATATGATTTCTTTGAAATTAATTTGTTGCCTGAAGTACTGAGCTTATTTTTATTGGGGCCATTTTTTTCTAGATTAATATCTTTATCTTTATCCATTTTCATTCCTTTTGGGAAAATTTATAAATAGGGATTTTGTCCCTATAATGTAATTGATGAAATATTGATGAAGAAATTCAATTTAATAATAAAAAAATAGGTTATATTTAAAATATAACCAGGATCTTTGTAATATGAAAATTTATATAAATGGAAGTATTAAAGAATTTAATGGATTAAAAATCACTGCCACAGAATTAATAATGCAACTTAACCTTAATGGTAAACGTTTTGCAATTGAAAAAAATGGAGAAATAATTTCTAAAAATTTTCTTGATGGAGTTTATTTTAATGAAGGTGACAAAATAGAAATTATAGGAGCAGTAGGTGGGGGATAAAAATTCAAATATTAATGATAATCTAGTTATTGCAGGGCGCTCTTTTCATTCTAGATTACTTATAGGTACCGGAAAATACGCTGATTTCAAGGAAACAAGATCTGCAATTGATGCGAGTAAATCAGAAATTGTAACGGTAGCGATTAGAAGAATAAATCTTGGTCAAAATTCGAATGAACCTTCCTTGCTTGATTTTCTTCCTCCAAATAAATTTACTTATCTTCCAAATACTGCAGGCTGCTATTCATCAGAAGAGGCTATAAGGACATTACGTTTAGCGAGAGAATTACTAGATGGTCATAACCTTGTAAAGTTAGAGGTGTTAGGAGATCCGAACACTTTATATCCTAATGTTGTTGAGACTATTAATGCAGCAAAAATTCTCATTGCAGACGGATTTGATGTCATGGTTTATACTTCAGATGATCCAATAATAGCAAAACAATTAGAAGATATTGGTTGCTGTGCAATTATGCCATTAGCCTCACTTATTGGCTCCGGAATGGGAATTTTAAATCCCTGGAATTTAAAAATAATTATTGAAAATGCAAATGTTCCTGTAATTGTAGATGCAGGTGTTGGAACCGCTTCAGATGCAACTATTGCGATGGAGCTTGGATGTGACGGAGTACTTATGAATACCGCAGTTGCATTAGCAAAAAATCCAATTTTAATGGCTTCGGCTATGAAAAAAGCAATTGAATCAGGGCGAGAGGCTTTTATTGCTGAGCGTATGGCCAAAAAACCTTATATGGCATCACCGAGCTCCCCAGTTACGGATTTAATTAAATAAATGGCCAAAAAACCAACCCGGCAATATCAAGTTGCTATTTCAGTAACAACTGAATTTGTCGAAGAGCGATCAAACGTGAAAGATAATAAATATTTTTTTTCATATACTGTATCAATTGAAAATCAAGGGCTTCAATCTTTACAGCTTATCTCGCGTCATTGGATTATAAAAAATGCCCATAACGAGAGATTTGAAGTAAAAGGAGAGGGTGTTATAGGTGAGCAACCTGTTATCAAACCTGGCGATATGTTTACTTATACAAGTGGAACAGAAATTGATACGCCGGTTGGAAGTATGCTAGGTTTATACAATATGATAACTGATGAAGGGGGGGATTTTGAAGCAAAAATCTCCGAGTTTGAATTAATCATGCCAAGGACACTACATTGATTGAAAAAAATCTATTATTAATTATCTTATTAGTTTTTTTGGGTGGCTGTGGGCAGTTAAACGTTCAAAATTCATGCGATTGTGAGTTAGAAAAAAATTCTATATCAGAATTGGAAGATAAACTTGCAGAATTAAAAAAGCTCCAAGATAAATCAGCTGCATTAACTAAAAAGTCATTTTCTGAATATAGTTTACTTCGTAAAACAAAATGGGAAGAAATTGAATCTAAACTTCAAAATGATCAAGCAAGTCAGGCTTGGTCTGCATGGATTCATGGCTGTGAAAGTTTAATAAAATTAGACGCCTGGAAAAGTGTTTGTGAACAAGCGAATAACTTATTATTGCCAACAAACAAAGAGGTTATTAAATATTTACATACTCATTTTGACCTTTATAAAGCCCATAACGAAGACGGCTCTAAAAAAGGTTTAATAACAGGTTATTACCAGCCTTTATTGGAAGGTAGTCGAACCCAATCAAAAAAATATAAAATTCCACTATATGCACCTCCTCGAGATTTAATTACAGTAGATTTAAGTAAAGTTTACCCCGAATTAAAATATAAAAGATTAAGAGGCAGAGTCGAAGGTAATAAATTAATTCCTTACTTTACTCGTGAAGAGATATCTAAAAAAGATTACCCATTACAAGGCAACGAACTGCTATGGGTTAAAAATCCTGTCGAAGCTTTTTTCTTAGAAATTCAAGGGTCTGGAGTTATACAATTTGAAGATGACTCAACAACTCAAGTTGGTTATGCAGATCAGAATGGTCACCCATACCGCTCAATGGGATTGGCTTTAATTAGGCAAGGAGAATTAAAAAGGCATCGAGTATCCATGCAAAGTATCAAGTACTGGGCAAAAAAAAATAAAAGAAAGCTGCAAAGATTTCTGAATACTAATCCTAGTACAGTCTTTTTTAGAGAACTTCCTCAAGGCTTACCTGGTCCGATTGGTGCATTAGGTGTTCCAATTACATCTGAGAGATCTGTAGCTATTGACCGAAGATATATTCCTTTGGGAGCCCCTATCTTTCTTTCAACCACCGAGCCAAATTCAAGTATCTCTTTAGATAAATTCATGATTGCTCAAGATACAGGTGGGGCAATTAATGGAGGAGTAAGAGCTGATTTTTATTGGGGTCAAGGTAAAAATGCCGGAGCTAAAGCTGGAAGAATGAAACAATCGGGAGAAATATGGGTGATGCTTCCAAAAAACTTTTCTTTCCCTTCTGCAACTAAATAACTTAATTAGATGCTGAAATTTTATTCTGACTGACTTGAAGAAGGTTTTACTCCTTTCCTATAAACATCCCTTGCTTCCATTTCTTGTTCTACATTTTCTTGTGAAATGTGAATATTATATTGTAATGACCACCGATTCGTGTCTTCCATTTTTATTTGTTCCACGCCGTGAAATGAGTTATTTGTTTTTATAAAGCAGAAAGCGGAATTTGGTGCATATGGCATTGTAATTACTTTATGAAAATCTTCTTTTTTGTAATGCAAATGCGGAGAATCTAAATTAAGCTTACTAGGATCTTTTGGCATATAGATAGATGTCCCTGTTGAAATCTGCGCACAATCTTTTGGGAGATAAATTAAAAGGGATACGACCTTACTTAGTTGATCCGTATGTGGCCCTAGTGAATAATTTTTCCTATCGCATACTAGCTGCAATTGATCATAATATGATACGTTTTTTAAATACTTAAAACGCATATCAAGAAAGTTTTTAAATTTAGCTTGAAAAATATTAAGGAGATTTGGAGCCATTTGCTCATGAAAGGATACCCAAAACTCTCGTTTACTCTTCGTGACTTTTTGTATTGACTTCTTCTTGCTAAAATCTATTACCATTCTATCGTTATAGATTGATAACCCAGGCATTTCTGGAGCCAAAACTGCAAGTGAAGTCATTTCATTCAAATCAGGAAGATTTTTTTGTATTTCAGAATAAAATTTGTCTGAGAATATATTTTCTTCATATAAATGTGGAAAAGGGAAATTCAAAATAGGAGAATTTATAAGCTTATAAGCAGCATGTAGTTCATCTTCTAAATACATATTCACTCATTCCTTCAAAAATACCACCTTTATTTTTTTCTGCAGCCTTGTCAACTTGATCTTGAGAAAATTTAAACCCTAAATTTTCTAGCTGTTCTACTGTGGCAAGATGTTCATGGAGTTTTGGATTTATTTCTATTATTACTGATTTAACTTTTTTATTTCTGAGTGTTTCCATTGCACCCTCAACAACTTTATGTTCAAAGCCATCTACATCAATTTTAACATAATCCGGCACTGGTAATTTATTATCCTCTACTAAAGAATCAATTTTATAGGTTATACAGCCTTGGGCAAACTGCATAATTTTTGAAAATGACTGAAGATTCATATCTAAGGGTTCACCAACCGCATGATTTGCGTCACCTGCCGACAGATTTCCCAAGAAAATATAATCGAGGGCATCCTTATCTGATACTCCAATACAGTAGGCAACTATTAGATGATCGAGTTTATTAAGTTGTATATTCATATTAAGGAGTGAATAATTCTGAGATTCGGGCTCTAATGCAATAACATTAGCCCCTCTTACTGCCCCAGCATAAATAGAATACATGCCTACATTAGCCCCTATATCTAACAAGGTTTCCTTTGGCTCTATTTTATTTAACCAATCAATAGTGTGTGGTTCTTTTGTAAGTAGAGTGTCTACCCTCCATTTTGTTAAACGATTAGGAGTTTGAAAAGTAATTTTCTTGCCTTCTACTTCTATTGTGCACTTTGGATTAAATTTTTCGTAATCTTTTAAACTAATATCCATATTAATTATTTACAATTAAAAATTAAAATTTAAAAAATTGTAACATATAAAAAAGGGAGCTATTGCTCCCTTTTTTATATGTTTTTAGTAAATAAATTACTTGTTCATTACGTACATAGTTACTTCAAAACCAAAACGCATTTCTGTTGCAGCTGGTGTTGTCCACATAATGTAATCTCCTTTTTTTATAAAATCTACTGTAATTATTTACACATAGATTTAATACTATAGTTTACACACTCTATGTATTCACTGACTTATGTTATGAAATTAACCTAAGTATAATCATGATTAAAAATAACGAAAAAGGCTCATTTTCATGAGCCTCTCTCAAATCACTCAAATTACAACAGGAGGAAGTAATTAAGAGTGGTAAGCTGTTTCACCGTGTGAAGTTGAATCTAAACCAGCTCTTTCTTCTTCTTCAGAGACGCGGAGACCAAAAGTAGCATCAACAATTTTAAATAAAATAATACTGATTACACCACACCAGATAATAGTAAATCCAACTGATTTAGCCTGAACCATGAATTGGTTCATCATAGTTACGCCTTCATCGTATCCAACACCGCCAAATTGTGGTGCCATAAGAATAGCTAAGCCAACTGCACCTACAATACCTGCAACACCATGGATGCCGAATACGTCAAGTGAATCATCATATCCCAGAGATTTTTTAAGGCTGGTACAAGCCCAATATGCAATGATACTAGCAATGAACCCTAGAACGATTGCACCCATTGGTCCAACTACTGCACATGCGGGAG
>MDSY01076741.1_pt1 | contig 18533 bp, 11 predicted proteins | sample 811131 | NCBI WGS metagenome assembly MDSY01 (sample SAMN05326643, study PRJNA326480) | marine metagenome | isolation source: seawater | place: Atlantic Ocean: South West | collected 2010
CGAACCACCGTGACTGGCGCGTCGTGGCCTGGCAGCGTTCGCAAAACGCGCGCGGCGACTGGGTCGTACACCGCGACCGCTTTGTGCGCGCCGTACGCCACGAGACCGCCGCCTGGAGGGTCTTCGTGGTTCCAATCAGCGCTGTGCACGCTCCTGTTACACCCAACGCTGACGTACTCAAGCTCACAAGTGGCTTCAGGGCGTCGCAGGTGCGCGCTCGGCCTTCGCGTGCGCAGAGGCGCCAGGCCTGGACTTGAACGCCATGTGGGACTTGTGGGTGAGGTCATGGCTCACCACGGCAAGCGCCCACCTGATCGTTGGCAGGGTAGTCTAAACCAGAAGGATATGGGGGGCGTGTCTAACGGCGACGCGCCGGGAGACAGCAGGGTCGTGCGCTGCACGTTGTTGATCACAGTGAACTTTGACTGCGCCATCTTGACAACGACGTTTTTTTGTGTTTTAAATGAGATTGGATTTTCCATTGCTGGGCGCGCCTTGGGTGCTGCGGTAGTCGTCGGCGTGAATGTCGGCACTGGGGGTGCCGGCGGTCGCCTCCGTGTCCGCGTCCGCGCTTGACTTTTTGTTACTGGAGGCGACGCGGGAGTACCTGGACAAGGGCGAGGCTGGTCACCGGGCTTTGGACCGAATAGGGTACACGGTCGGGTCTCAACTCGCGGAGCGGTACACCAAGGACCGGCCTCGTTTCGGTGACGCGACCGAGGTCATTTTGTGCGTGTGCAAGGAGTTCTGGCCTGCGGTGTTCGGTAAGCGGATCGATAGCCTGAAAACAAACAACAAAGGCGTTTTCGTGTTGACTGACGTACAGTTGAAGTGGATCGGAAACGTCCGCGCGGTGGGGCACTCGAACGCAGATGGCGAAAACAAAAAAAAACAAGTTTCGGCAGACGTCGCGCGGATACCGAGCGGGATGTTGAGTGGTTTTCTAAACACCTGTGGGTTCGCTGCGGAAGTCACCGCGGACACGAGTAATGCACCCCAATGCATGTTCACGATAAGACTGTAGAGGTATAGTAGGTTGTTGTTAAAATATGACAACTCGTATTAGTTATTCGTCACTCATTAAAAATATTAGAATTGTCATCGCAGCTTCTTCACCATCAGAAACCGCTGCTTGCCCAGCAGCGAGTCCACCGCACTACACGAGTCGTCTATCACTTGGTACCCCCTTGACTGGTATAACGCGATGGCGCCTGAGTTTTTAGTAAACACGTGCAGCACGCATGCGTCGTAGCCCCACTCCAAGGTTACTATTTCCGCCGCCTTCAACAACGCATCCGCCACGCCGCGTCGTCGGTAATCATCCTTAACGCACATGCACGAGATGTACGCGTACTCGTCGCACGGTGCGCCTCCCTTCCAACGGCCGAGTCTTTGTCTTAAATTGTTAGTGATAGATCGTTTGTTCGCCCATTTCTCCATGTCGCCGCCTGGGCCTGCGCCGTCCGCCCACGGAGTCATAGCGCCGCTGACTCCTTCGTTTTCATTCATCAAAAACTCTAATTTATCTGTCACGTCTGCGTCTCGCTGAATGGAAAGCTCCACCACGCCCACGATAGGGATGCTGGTTGTGACTGATTTCTTTTCTTTTTTAGCACTTCGCACGGGCGGTGTAGCAGTAGCGGTATTACTACCTGAGTTCGTACTGGGCTTCGACCCCGGCCACCGCCCGAGCAACGGATCGAGCCACGTTTCGTCGTTTTCCTTTCCTCTCATTTTTTCGTTATTACGTCTTTCCGCCGCAACGAGGGGGGCGAACCTCCTGCTGTCTAAATACTCGTACTTCCTGTCTAACGTGACCGAAACATCGGCTTTGAAGTACTGCAGGAACAGGGGATCTAGCACCGGTGTGACAGGTTCAAAAAACGCAAGCGCCTGCGTGTCACTGATATCCCGCAGCTGGTCCGAAGTGCCGTACGTGACGTCGAAATCCCCGTCAGCCGATGTCAAGACGTGATTTCCCGCGGGTGATGCGTGCGGGACTACGCGCGGTGTGTGACGACCTGGTACCCGGTTCGGGTGGACCGTGCGCCAGGTGTGAACCCTGCGGCCCGCAGAACGGCACGGAGGGGCCGGGCACGACCGGACGCACGTCGCCGTCGCCATGCCCAACGCCAAGTGATGCTGAGGAGGTTGCCACCTCACCGTAAAACCTGACGCATGCTTTGTTTCGTGATTTGGAAGGTTTCCTCTTTTAGCGCGTATTTTGCGAATGCGATCACGAGTGCTCACTTTGCGTCGCGCATCGTCATCGCGCGATGACCTCTTCCGGGGACCGCGCCGCGAAGGCTGCGGTTCTGGATCTGCTTGAGGTCACAAGGCGCGTGACCCTCCCCGTCGCTGAGAACGGCACGCACTGGTGCGCCACGGTGACCCCGACGCAGATGGTGGATTACGTGTTGCAAGAGCTCGTGGAAGTGGAGAGCGAAATAAAACAAGCCATCGTAACAATCGAAACCGCGGATGGGTACTTTCCCCAGACCGCGCAGAAAAAGAAAGCCTCCGCGTTCGGGAAGGTCAAGGACGAACTAGGGGACCTTCTTTTCGACGTCCTGATGCTGGGGTACATATGCGAGCGGCAGTTCGGCCCAGAAGCGCTCGCCGACGCGAGCGTTAAATTCGTCGACGTCAATTTGAACAAAGGCGTGACAATTGCGGGCGCCGCGCTCAACGCTTCTGAGAAAGTCAAAAGACGCTCCCCGTACACCTTCGACATAGGCGTACCCGCGCCCTCACTCGAGGAGGAGAAACAAGAGTGGAAGCGGATCAAGAAAATCGAAAAGAAAGCCAAGGAGAGTGGTGACTACGAAAGTTTGCCGAACGCAGGTCCAACGTTCAGAGGATCTATTTTCAGTAAGTACGCTGACGAGTTCTATTTTTTCCTCCCGGGCGTGTGTCTGGGGGTGTGCGCGGGGGTCACCGCGGGGGCGCTTCTGTGGCGAAAGGCGTAGAGAGCATTGTAAATTTGTAAATAGCCCTACAGCCCTACATAGTGTTACAAAAGGTTTCCTTATTCCTTATTATTCTTCGTTTAGTTTTTTTGTAAGTTCCTCGATGGTTTCATCCCTCAGCACCAGCTGCGCCTCTGCTTTCTGAAGCTTGAGGAACACCACGATGAGGGGTAAAAAGAGGAACAGCGAGGCTATTATTGAGGGCAGCGCGATTGGGATGTACTTCGTGCCTGCCACGACGCACACGTTGCCCCACGGCGCGCATTGTTGTAACAGGTCGTCCGCGTACAACGGGACCCCCATCATCTCCGCAGCGCGTGTCTTCACGGGAAATCGGTTTGGCGACGTAGACCTGACTCTCGGTGCATGGAAGCTGGCGTTTTGGGGTCTGAGGGGAGGAAGACACACACGAACGCGGTCCGCCCCAACGCGGGCCACGCACGAAGGTGCGAAAGCGTGCGCCACCGCGATCGAAGCACTCATGTGAGGCAACTAATGAACGAGTAGCCTGACAACACTGAAAACGCAGTAAAAACAGGCGAACGACGTTTACGAAGGTACAATACATGTCTCATAATAATTACATTCCACACACTCTACGCGTCCTTCCGCCTCCTTTCCGCGTCGTCCATCTCCAGCCGCGCGACGAGTTCCATTTTCTTGCCGCTGACTTTCAGCTTCCGTACCTTCAACTCCGCGCTCAGCTGTTTCCCCGACATGCCGAAGTAGGGGCCAAAGTACGGCAAAGGGTCATCCGGCCCCAAAGCGTTTCGAAGAGAAGAGTCCGAGTCATCGTTTTCTCCACCCTCCTCCTCCGCCAACGCCGCGCGCTCCGCCACTGACGCCACCACGACCTCGCGAACAAGCGCGCACAAAGGGTCCTCGGCGGATGACGTGATTGAGGGTGACGTGGAGGGTGATGATGACATCTCTTCGGAAGATGATGATGTCTGTCCATCCTCCGCCGCCCTGACTCGTTCCACCCTTAAACTCTCCTTCTCGTCGTTCGCTACCCGCTCTCCCCTGGCTTGGTCCGCGACGTGGCCGTACACGGCGATCAAAAGCGCCTCTGCTCTGCCGTGGTCTTTCTTTCGTTTCAGGCTGTCAGCAACAGAGGGGATCACGCGGGTCGCGAGTTCGCGCGACTCGTCTTTCGTCGATCCTTTGTGCGCCAGCCCCAACGCGTACTTCCACGCCTGCGGCTTCACGATTCGGACGTTTAAATTTGCGCCCGCTAACACGCCCTTCCACAGCCCGAAGTTGTACCCCTGCACGAACGCGGTCTGCGCGGAGAAGCCGTACTCCACGCCGCCCTCCTCAACGTGCGCCACGGTGTTTTTCGGTATTTTTTGAGAATTGACCAATTCAACCATGGCTTCCACGCACAAGCGCGTGCGTTGTTTCCCGTTCACCTCGACTTTCATGGTGGGGCAATCGAGCACCGTGACGGTATTAGCAACACCGGGTGACGGGCCTCGCACCACGACCAAGGCGCCGCCCGCGTCCGAGTCGCAACCCACCAGGGTCCAGCCCCACGGCTCGCCGGTGGATGGATCCAGGGAGGGATCCAGGGGCTCTGCATCCAACTTTGCATCCACATCGGCATCTACGGCTCTTGGTACCAGGGTCACCGCTCTTGGCACTCTTCGGGGAGGACGGAACACGTGCGTGATGGTCGTCGGTCGCGCATCACGCGACGTCGCCACAGCCGCGACAGCACTCTTGCCACGCGTCGCACCCGGAACCGCGGACACCACCGGTGCAGCTTGCCACCCGCGGTGGGCACCGCGAGACGCAGATCTCGCACCGCACGCGGTCCAGGGCGCGAGCGAGGTTCGCACGCCAGTGGCCATCGCGGCGTGACCCCGAGACGTGACGCACGGCGCGCAGCCGAGGGAAAGCAAGTGTCGCAACAACGCCCGCGATAGCATCGGGGGTGCTATCGGGAGTGCTACGGAGGACCAACGTCACATTTATTTGGAGGGGGAAACGGCAAGTGAGAAAAGAAAACCAAAGTTGAGTGCTCTTACAATTTCTTATTTCTTCACGCTCATCTTCGGGTACTTGTCCTCCACGAAACTCCGGTCTTTCAACCCGAGGCGGTAAATCACCTCGCCGTACGAATCCCCATCCGTGCGCCGCAGGTACTTCAGCAGCTTCTTGCGGCGCTCAAGCATGGCGACGAGACCTCTTCGGGATGCATTATCCTTGTGATGCGTCGACAAATGGCTTGTCATGTACCTGATGCGCTCCGTGAGCGCTGCGATTTGAACCTCAACCCCACCCGTGTCGTGCGCGTGGTTCGCAAACCCTTCGCGCACGGTACGCAACGCGGTGCGGTTCAAATCAGCTCGCGAAAGCTGGGTCTCAGCGAGGTACGCCCGGACCAACTCGGGCTTGATGTCGCCGGCTGAGGGTGAATCAGCCGAGCCTATATTGTTTTTGAGGGATGGATTATGGCTGGTCAGACACATGGTTCGTTGCATTTTTGGACAGTAGGACAAGTATAAAAACGTCTCGTTCGTCTCATCGTGGGTACCACGAATGCAGGCGTCGTGCTTTCGCAAGAGAGGCTTAGGCAATAGAGGCTTACGTGCGGATGCAATCTCGCGCCCACATCTCTCACTACACATCGAAAAAAAGTCTTAGGGTTTGCATCTTCCAACCCGGACGTGACGTACCTTGAGCCATGCGACCCACATGCCCGGCCGAAAACGGCCTCCACGCGTTGCCAGTAACAAGACTGAAGTGATGCGAGGACATCCTAGTGCTATTTCCAAGTAAACTCTCTACCGTTCCCGCGCCCCGAGAGAGGGCGCGAAACACACAACCCGCCATCGTGAGATGAAAAACACTACACGCAAGCGAGCTATGGGCCGGCACGAACTTACGCAGCGTTGGAGTTGGGGGATCTTTTCTTGCCCAAGCCCACGACGACGTTCACGAAACGGCGGTTGTACTGTGTTAGGGGAGAGGGGGAAGGGATGGCGGTCAGAGACGCGATCCGGGACACAACGATAGACCTAGACGGCAAATCATGCATAGCGGGATTTCCCGTACCTTCAGCCTCTTGATAGCACGGCCCTTGGGGAGCTTCTTCTTGTCCTGCTTAGCGACCTTGGGGGTCTGACCGCGAACCTTACCGGCACGAGCGAGGGAACCGTGGACCTTGCCCATCTTTTGTTGTAGGTGTGTATGCGCACGCCTGAAAGACCGAGCGGCCTGAAGAGGCGGATTTCTTGATGAACTGGTCGGAGAAATGGCAAAAAATGAAAACCAAAAATTGCGATCAACTTTTCTTTCAGCAGCTGCCGGGGCTCCCTTCAGCACCCCACTTTCAACCTCATTTCAAGCCTCACTCAAGGACTTCTCCGATTTTTTTTCGTTGTGGTATCGGGTGACGTCGACAAAAACCGGTGACGTCGACAATTTGCGTAGGGGCAATTAGTCTCAACGGTCTTGTTGGATTCATTGAGTAAACAGTATCAATATTTTGCAAATCTCGCATCTTTTGAAATTTTTTTCATCAGCTTTTCGCGTGTGTCTGTCTGTGGCTTTTGAAAGCCGTGATGCCAAACGTCCGTCAGTTCACCGCGCGCCGGCACATCACGACTTTCACGACTTTCGCTCCCGCGTCGTCGTATCGCTCACACATCACCCGCCAACACACAACACACGCTCTACCATGGGCGCCGACGAACAAACCGAGAACCGCGTGGCCGAGCCTTTGCTCGATCCCAACGATGACCGCTTCACCATGTTCCCCATCAAGTACGGGGACATCTGGGAGATGTACAAGAAAGCGGAGGCGTCTTTCTGGACCGGTACGTGTTTGTTAACAACCCAAAGCTTTCATCTTCTCGTTTTCCCGTACTACTGTTCACTCGCGACCTCCCCACGCGCCTCTCTTTCGGCCACCCGAGAACGGTAAATTGGCCGTTGTCGCTAACCTGACGCTTCCCGAAATCACAGCCGAGGAGGTTGACCTCTCGGACGACATCAAGCACTGGGAAACCCTGAGCGATGACGAAAAGCACTTCATCTCGCACATCCTCGCCTTCTTCGCCGCCTCCGACGGTATCGTTCTCGAAAACCTCGGCGTTCGTTTCATGGGCGAGGTCCAGTTCCCGGAGGTACGTTTCCCGTTTCAAACGCGTTTGGCCATCGATTGCTGGCAACGCGTGCGCTTTTCGTGAGACGGAGACGCGTTCCCATCGACCAAGCGACTCACCACCGTATCTTCTTCCCCTCAATTCCCAACCACAGGCTCGCGCGTTCTACGGGTTCCAGATCGCCATCGAGAACATTCACTCCGGTACGTGTCGACGTCACTCATAGGACCCCTTTGGGGTGCCAGTAACGGCGAATTTCACTTTTCGAAGCGTCTCACAGCCACTGACCCTTCCCTCCCCAATATCACACAGAAATGTACTCCCTGCTCATCGACGCGTACATCAAGGATGCGGCGCAGAAGAACTTCCTGTTCAAGGCTATGAACAACATCCCTTGTGTCGCCAAGAAGGCGGACTGGGCCCTGAAGTGGATCGAAAGGTAAGAGACGGAGACGCCGCGAAGCCCCGCGCTGGGTGCCAACTTTCAAATACCTCACAATATTTGAAAATGACGCAAACGCTTTCGTCTCCCAATTAGACTATTCCGAGCGTTAAGTGAGACTATTCCCTTCTGTTCTCAATATACTCACCCTCCCCCCCAACCCCAACAGCGGCAAGTCCTTCGCCGAGCGCCTCATCGCGTTTGCTTGCATCGAGGGTATCTTTTTCAGCGGTTCGTTCTGCTCCATCTACTGGCTTAAGAAGCGCGGCCTCATGCCCGGCCTCACCTTCTCCAACGAGCTCATCTCCAGAGACGAAGGCCTTCACAGAGACTTCGCGTGCCTCCTATACAGCTACCTGAACAACAAACCCGACGTGGAGGTTGTCCGCCAAATTGTCACCGAAGCGGTGGAGATTGAAAAGGAGTTTGTGTGCGACGCCCTGCCCGTGTCGCTCGTCGGGATGAACAAGGAACTCATGTCTGACTATATCGAGTTCGTCGCCGATCACTTGTTGTCGCAGCTCGGCCTTGAAAAGGAATACAACGCCACGAACCCATTCGACTGGATGGAGCTCATCTCGCTCCAGGGCAAGACGAACTTTTTCGAAAAGAGAGTCGGGGAGTACCAGAAATCAGGAGTCATGAACTCGCTCTCTGAAGGCGGCAACTCAAAGGCATTCACGCTGGATGAAGATTTCTAAGAAGGTTGGATTTCTTGATGGTGTCATTGCTCATACAAAAACAAAAACACACGTCAATACGATTTGGACTCGAGAGTAACTGCGCGGCGGCGGTTTAGCAGACCGCACCGTCATGTACAGAGGAGACGTATCGTGTTGCTTGTGTTGGGGATGGTGGGAGGCGTGATGAGACGTCGGCGGAAATATTTTGACTCGTCGACGGCTCAATGCGCCTAAACATGGGGAGGGGACGACAAACATGTGAGTGTACATTCGTCCATTCGGGATACGTTATCGTTTTCGTTCAAAAGCGACTAAACTTAGCGACTAGCTTGTCACAGCCGTAATCATTTGCTTTAAAATACACTATCGTTTGATCACTACTGCCTTACGTGAGTAGTCATCAATCACGGGCTTATTCTTTGTCCTCTGCTTTGCTTTTTTTGAATCTGCACCAAGAACCGCGCGCGCCGCATCCGGGGCACCACAACGCACCGGAATACTATGACTACCCCTATGAAAATGCCGACGATGATCGGTAGGGTCATGCCTGTTTGATCGGTGGTTGTTGAGAAACCCCGGTCAACCCTATCACCGTGTGTTCCGAACCAGCTTTCGAAACCGTGTTCAACCGCCGCGGGCTTGGACAACGCCAATGATGCATGAACGTCGTCGGATCTTCGCAAACCCACCCCCCCTCCATACACACCACCACTGACTGACCCTACTCCCTCATCAGAACCCCCACGCAGACGCCCCAGCGACGTGCCCGCCCCCCCAGAGTTCCCAACCCGGTGGTCACTTTCAAACCCCTCGCCAAAGTCTCTTTTAGCATCTCTTGAAGTAATTCCCAAACCATCTCCCAAAGCACCTCCTTCATTCACAAGCGCGTACTTCATGGGCACGTCCGGGTGTTCCCTGACCATGGGCACCAGCGAAATCGCGGCCTGTACCCAGTCCTGCACCACCTTATTCTTTTCGGTTCGCTCCACGGGGTTGAACATCCGGAAGCAATCCAGGTAGTGCGCCTTGGTGTCGCCGTAGATCTCCCACGTGTACGTGACTGGAGTTTTTTGCATCACGTACACGTAGTCCGTGGCGGTGCCGTGCGCAAGGTACCCCACACCCTTGCCCCCCCCACCGACGACGCACCGTGACCCGCACGATTGACGGTTGATCTTCTGCAATATGTTTTTCATTGCATCCGCCCCCTCACCGGACGGTTCAGATGCTTTGTGGTCGAACGGCATGAACAGCGCTTCCATCCCGGAATGCACGTTGACCCAGACGTGCGGCTGAAATTGTTCCAACAGACCCTTCATCATGAACGCCTCTGGTTCGCTAAATGGCGCCGTGCCAGGGTACTCCTCGTTCGGGTCGTAATCAGGCGCCTTGACCCCCCAATCAACCGCCCAGTTGCGGTTACAATCAACGCCGCGGCCGTTTTTGCGCTCGCAGTAGTCACCTCTTTCCACTTTGTCTCGGCCGTTCACGTTCTCCATCGGGACGATTTTGAACGTAGTGTGCAGTAGCGCTTTACGTATTTGCTGTGTAGAATCTGAAGCGTCGGGGTGGGCTAATTCAGCGGCGTGCTCAGCGCCCTTCGCGAACGCGTGCAACAAATCCACCGCGACCTCCACCGTGATCAATTCGCGGCCGTGCTCGCCGAAGTTGTACAGAATGCGAGTCTTTTCGATTGCGGTGTTTGGCATTTGGTTGGTGGAACTAGTGCCTTGACCTCCCATTGAGTTACCTACTCCATGTCCATTCTCAGCCTCTCCATCTAAACCATCGTCATCGCTCAGCCCCCCTAGTTCCACCGTGACGATCACCAGCTCTGAGCTGTACCCCCCCCTGGTGGATTGCACCGTGTCGATTCGCATGGTGTCCGGGTGCGCCGCGACGATCGCCTTCACTTCGTCGAACACGTCTCCTTTCGTTCTGTAAATGCCTTCCGAAAAATCAGGGCGCGCTTTCGTGTTCTTCTTGGTCATCTTTAATAGGGAACGAGCGGCGCTGATAGCTGCATCGTCGTCTGAAGAAGAGGTTGAAGCCGCATCGAGATGGAAATCATCGGAGCGTGCGAGTGCCGATCGCGATGCAAGTCCGACTGTTTGCCCATACGACGAGGCCGCCATGTGGGGCACGCACGCAACCGTCGTCACCGCGAGTAACAGAAACCTAAACCCGTAACCCAGCGACATACCGGAGCGCCCCATCGCGCCGGTGCAAGTGGCAGGCGCGCCGGTGAGGGGTCTCTTATCACCTCCGAAATCCACAAATCCGCGGCTCGCCTGGAATCTCGAGTTGTCCGTTTTCACCGGCGTTTTATCTCGGTTGCCTCGATGGAAAGGGGCGCCTCGCGTCCGGGTCGACGTCACAGGCAGGTGCGTGGGCGTCCTGACCCGGGCGGCCAGATGACGCTCGGAGATACGTCGACAGGGCGGCGTGTTGATAGCGGGTGTAAGGCGAAGGCGGGCGGGCGGTCGGCTCATCCGAGACGACGAGTTGTTTCGGTGGGCCGTTGGCGACATCGGAACTCTCCAACAGCGCTGGCGTGCGTTTCGGTGCTGGTAGCCGTGCTAGGTGTGGGTCTCGTGGGAGTGGTTGATGCGCAGTCCCCACCAGTGCCTCCGGTCGGCACAATCACAACCGTGGGGGTCGTGGCTTCGTTGTCACCCACGTGCGCGAGTTCGGAAGGGGATACATCGGTGACCGTGACCGCCACCGGCGCCCCCACCGGAGACTTGACCTGCCGGTTCGTGCAATATGACCTGGCGGTGGCGATGGAGGCGGCTGAAGCGGCGGAGGCCACCGCAACGACGGCGTACGACGATGCGGTTACCGCAGGTGAGAACGAAAGGGCGTTGCTCGGATACACGCCAAACGCCGCGTTGGCGACTATTGCCACAGCGCTGGAGGCGTTAACAGCTGCGCAATACGTCACAGGCAACGCCACGGAAGAAGCAGTCACCGCGATGGCGATGGCCACGCCTGTGGATTTAACCACCGTAACAACCACCACGGTTGACGGCGTCACGACGACCACCGCTACGTGTATCGTCCCAAGCGGCGATGGCGCGGTGTTGACCGTGTCTTTAGTCGGCGACGGCGGCGCTGAGGGAACAGACCAGTACGGGAACCACTACCCGCTGAGCGACTCGAGTGCCACGAAGATAAGCACGAATGCGCGGACACGAAGGACAGGGCTGAGTGGCGCTTCCCCAGGGTCAGGCCCCAGTAAAGGCGGAACTATTGTCACTTTTATAGGTCAAGGCTTTGCGTCGCCGATGACGTGTTCGTACGCGCTGGATTCCACGTCGACGGTGGTGGACGCTGTGATTTTGAATTCAACCGCGTTGACCTGTGTCTCTCCCGCAGGCGCGGGATCCATCGACGTCACTCTTGCTTTTGATGATAGGTGTGAGCTAGACACAACCTTTCTGTATTTTGACGCGCCTCGAGTGCTTGCGGTAAGGCCAACCGGTGGTCCGAGATTTGGAGCCGTTTCTATGTCTGCGTACGCCACCAACCTTGGGATTCTTTCTTCCGCGCCTGAAAGCGTGACACCGTACTGCGCGCTAGGCGGTGAAACAACTATGGCTGACTCAACGGTAGTCACGTTGGGCGTGGACGGGTTCGAGCCGGTGGCGGTGCTCCCGGGATCGGTGGGGAGCGATGGGGCGAGCGTGGTGTGCCCCACGTTTTCAACTGAAGTTGATGAGGGAGTTCACGTGGTACGGGTGAGTCTGAACGGCCAGCAGTTCGGGGAGCCTTCCGAAATCGCGGTAAACGCGGGCACCAGTACCTTTCAAGCGTCAGGGCCATTTGTTCAAATGACACGGGAAAGCGTGCGGGTGGGTGAGGGTATCGGCGCCGTTTCTGTAACTGTGGAACTCACGGGCGAGTCGATTTTACCAACCTCAGTGTACGTCAACGTCACGGACGGCGGGAGCGACGCGATTCGGGTTTTGTTCGCCACCATTTTGAACACAGATGGCGAGGAAGTGGAGCAGTTCGTGGTGAGTTCGTCGCTTGCGGAGGCCACGAGAAAGGGCTCATATGAATCCGATGTCGACGTCATGCTCTCGTCGTCGATGCCTATTCTTCAGTGGGACGCGGACGTTGAAGACATGCGACTCAACCGACTTCGAACCATAACCATCACCGTCAGTGACGACGGAAGTTACGAAAATGCATTAGAAGCCCTAACTCTTGAGTTGATAAATCCAACAAATGCGGACGTGGATGTGGATAATAGTGTCACGGTTATAGTCATAGAGGATGATGACGACGTGCCGACGATTGCGGTGCGACCGTACCAAGTCGCGTACCCGCCCACGGACGAGATAGGCGCGCAGCTGTACGAAACGGAAACAGTGCAGATTCCGGTGGATGTGGTGACGGGGAGCTCGGCGCTTGCCTTTTCGGCTTCATACGTCGTGAGTAACGGCACTGCAGTCGCAGGCGTGACTTACACCGCAACCTCCGGAACGTTGTCCTGGGCGGCGCAGGATTCCAGTACGAAATTCATAGACGTCTCCATCCACTGGTCTGTAGTTGCGCCTGAAGCTGAGCTCACGATAGGGGTCACCCTAACGCCTATTGAAAACATCGCCCTGGACACAACTGATTTAACGAATTGGCAAAGATCCATGGCGGTTACGGAAGCGTTACGTGTGTACGGCGTACCCCCCGGGGTGTGTCCGCCTGGGACACGAAGGACGACCTCTGAAGGGTGGATAGGGGCGCCACCGCCACCTTCGCCGCCGCCGCCGAGCTCGCCTCCCCCTCCCTCCCCCCCGCCTCCAGGCTCCAACGACGACGCTGAGCTGTACTACTTAGCCGTGGTGTCGCAGCTCGACAGCATACGGGATGCGGTGACTGGCGAGGTGTACGTCCCTGACCCCATGCACGCGAGTTTAACGCCGACATTTTCCCCGGGTGAACGCTCGTTCAATTGCGAGCTAGAAAACGCGATTGAAACCACGACGGTGGAGTACCGGACGCGATCGCGAGACGCGACGGTTGTTGGAGTGGAAGCGGTTTGGGCTGCGTCTACGGTGCCTACTGACGTGGAGGCGTTCGCGTTGGGGAATGATTCTGAAGTGCTGGCGCTGGATACCTCGGTGTCGAACTACGTAGACGCGACGAGTTATTGGGACGATACCGATTCCTCTCGACGCAAGCTACTTTCATTAAGTTCATCGCGACGCGGACTTCTATCGAATATATCGCGTCGCAAGCTAGCGCAAGTGCTCGGTGACGTGGAGGAACTCGCGGTGACCCTTAACGTGGGCGCGACGGTGGTGACGTGGAACATTAGCGCCGCCAGTGAGACAGATAATGCACTCACAACTCAATATCAATTATCGATCCGAAGACTGGTCGCCGCGACGAGCGTGCAAGTCGCAGGCGTGGTTTTTAAAGCCACTACTTTAGCGGCGGCAGATTCAAACACCGGGTTCGATACCGTTGAAACCCTCAACATAGTTGTTGATAGTGAGGATGACACAGTAGACGGGTCAACCACCTTCGATGCAACGCACTACACGTACCAAGCTGACCAGGTGTTGCCGTACAAAACGTACTCCATAAGCGCCATCGTTGACTTCTCGGTGAGTTCCGAGGTTTTAATCGCCACGATGGCGGTTACCAGTTCCGATGGTTCTGCAGATCCTACGGTGGTGACGTTAAATTCGTTCTCAAACGACGCGAACGGCGAGACGGGGGTTATTCCGTTGAAAACGTACCTGCCGGAACACGACTTAATTACGATCCGGGTGCTTTGCACGGACGGAGCGACGACGAAGACGTACGCGATTAAGGTAACGCGCGCGGCGCAGCCGGGTCTGCTGCCGCCGCCGGCGGTGCCGTCGCCGCCGCCCACTCCATCGCCGCCTCCGGTTGACATTTTCCAGGATACTGCCCCAGTGTCACCAGCGGACTCTACAGAGTGCACGCACTGCCCAGCTGGAACGTTTTCTGATAACCGAGACGTGCTGATTTGTACGCCGTGCACGGCTGGTTTGGCAAGTGCAACTTCAAGAGCGCTTGCCTGTTCCTTGTGCCCCGCGGGTTATTTCGCGCGGAATGAAGGGTCGTTGGTCTGTGCGCCGTGTCCGTCCGGAACGAGTGCAAGTGCTTCTGGATCGACGACGTGTGCATTGTGTGCTGAAGGGACGACTACCGTGGCAACTGGTGCGTCTGCGGAGTGTAACGTGACTGACACGGTCGTAGATGAAACGCACGCGGATGTTTTTTTCGTTAAAGTCGGGTTCACGATTCGGTTCACAGGGAGTAGCTTGGGGGCGTTTGACGATACTTCAAGTGATACTTCTATCACTTCAGTTGTGGGCGTCGATACCGACCCAGCTGAGGTGTACAAGGTTGTCACGAAACAAGACACCGCGACCGGGTTCGAAGTACCCCTTTCGCGAGTCGCCGTATCGAACGTCACCATTCCAAGTCTCGGGGTGTATGGGAGTAGCAGAAGGAAAGCAAAAAAGTTGCGCCGGTCAATGCTTCAAGAAGAAACTGTTGAAGAAACTACCGCGTGTACCACCGTAACGCAGTGCGTGGTGTCCAGTGACATAAAAGTCACGGTGCAGGCTACTGAAGTCCCCCCTGAAGGCTTAGTCACGACGTACGAGTTCCAAGCCGCCGCCGTTGCTGAGGCTCGAGAAAGAGCGTTAAAAATAATCGAAACCCTGTTGGACGACCCGTCGGCTTTCTTCTCGAGCACCGTAACGGCGCTCGGGGGCTCGGAAGTGATCACCGCAACCGTCACAGGCGAGGTTTCGATCTTAGAAAAAGTCCCAGACCCTCCTGATGAGTTCAGGGATGCGTTCTACGGGTTACCAACATGGCTGGACCCGTACACCGTGGTGGGCTTGGCGTGCGGTGTTATCTTCCTGTGGACTGTTTTGCCGCGGGTTTGGAAGTACGTTGCGGAGTGGTACGGGAAGGAGAAAGTCAACGCGGCGCTGGCGAGGAGCATACGGGCGGCGAATTCCAATACTCAAAGTAAAACGGCTGAAACGGCCAATCCGGAGATGCGTGCGATGACACGTGTCGCACTAGCACAGCTGGCGCGGTACAAGAATGAACGAGCCAAGACGCACCTGGAGAAGATGTGGGACCGAAGAGCGCTCGCGACGCCGGGGGTGGGGGAGATGCACGCGGAGCAGTTTGGGAAGTTAAGTTGGGGATAAGGTAGGGTATATAGGTACCGGGTATAGTAGTAGTATGTAATGTAGTAGTAGATACAGGAAGGGAATGGCGTTGGTGTGCGGGGATGGAATTTGACATTTTTAGGGCAAGAATTCCTCCACACAGAATTGTAACGCCTTCTCGGAAGCCCCGAAGCCGAAGCGAAGCACAACTACGCGCACACGACACCCTGCACGATGTCTTCCGACGCAGCGCATACCGCCATGACTGACACGAACGGTGATATCGCGACCGTCACTACTCCTGCAAGCCTTCCTGACGCACAAGCCGCGATCCCCGGCCTTCCCGACCACCTCGTCATCGAGAAGATACTCAGATCTGAGTACTTTGACGATCCAGCATATCTCGCAAGGCTCCCAGCGGTGAGCCGTGCCATGCGCGACGCGGTGGCGGCTACGGGGCTTGAGTTTGAGGAGCTTGATGAGAAAAAAACCATATCGCTCGGATGTTTTAGCGCGGTGGAGCGCCTGGAACGGGGAGGTCACCTGTCGAGTCAAGCATACCTTACTCAGGCAGCGGCGATGGGTGGACATCACGAAAAGTTAAAGGTTTTAAGGGAGGCGGGCACACCGTGGACAACAGGCGTCTGTTATTCGGCGGCATAGCGCGGGCAACTCGAGGTGCTGCAGTGGGCGCGCGCAAACGGCTGCCCAGAGTTAGAAGACGATGATGATGATGAAGACTAGAACGAAACTCTGTAACGACTCCCATGATTCACATGTCTTACATAACAAAAACTTACGGCCCTAACAGAATGGGCCCTAGCCAATCCGTGATGGGGTGCGCGATTATCCACTTCACGGACGCTTCGAACGCGCGTTTAAGCGGCCCTTCGTAGCAAATCGCGCTCGCCGCGGTGAAGAACACCGAGGCGAAGGTAAACACCAGGCCGTACCGGGCGATGCGTTCGTTTAAACGTTGCAGTCGGACCTCGACACCGGCTTGGAGGAGACCGGTAGTGCGCTCAAGCGCGTCGGATAGAATCTGCGCCCTCTCTGCGACGCTATTAATAGTTGAAATCGCCGGGTCCAGCCGTTTCCGGACGTACGGCGGAATGAACCGCACTTCGCCCCCTAACGGTAACCACTCCGCTTCCTCAAGCCGCGTTTCGATAATTTCGTCGTATGCCATCGCCGTCGCGGCTTCGCTCTTCGCGCGTGCCAGCTCCTGCGCCGTGGCCTGCTCCAAATCCGTGATAGTTTCAAGAAAATCCTGCTGCGTTTTGTACGTCCGCACGTTTTCCTTCGCCAGCGCTTTCCACGTCCGTTGGAACCAGTTGCCTTTCAAGGTGGTGCTTTTGTTCATGCGACGGATGGACTGCGCAACGGACTCGTACTTTGAGTTTAGTTTCGCCAGGGTTGGGTATCGGGAGTTTGCGCCTGGTAGTCGCGCCAATACGAGTAGCCTGTATTGTTCTATAGTGAAATATCGTTGCAGCTGCCTAGCCGCTTGGATCACAGACGCGCCTCTTGGACTCAGCAACATACACGTCATCCCGCCCTCTTCGTCCAGGTGGTAGTTGCCGTAGAAGCGCGCTCCTCTGCGAAAGTCAGCAGCGACAATGCGGTTGCTCTCCACCTGCGTGCCCCAGCTCTGCCACCGCGCCGGTGTGTACTCGCTTGTGTATTCGCGTGAATTCAACCGGTCCTTATCCGCGAGCTTTTTGCGCTTCTTTTCCTTCTTCCGCCGCTCCTTTTTTTCCCGCTCCTTCTTGTCAAAGTTGGGGTCGCGGATCACGATCTTTGACGAACTGTTGGGTTCAGTGGATGCACCATGTCCCGAAGTATCCGAAGCACACTCTTCATCACTAATAGACGCAACGCAATCTTCATCAACGACACCAGGTTCGCTTTGATTCGTTCGCAAAATAACACGGCGGCCGGTAAGCGCGGCGCCGTTCAGCGACGACGCGGAACCGTTCAACTCGCCGCTCAGGTTTTCCCACACTTCGCTGTTGGATTCCGTATCGTCCATGTCCATAGAATCCTCACTCGAAAAGCTCACGAGACACTCGCCGTCCTCGTCGTACTCAGCGCACCCGATTTCGATCTCCTCCGCGATGGCTTCAATGGCTTCCATCTGCGCTGAGCCGATCTGGGTTTCGCTCCCCGCCCCTCCGTCCTCCACGCGCCGCTCCCACCCGATCGCGTTTGTGACGCGCTGCAGTTCGTTCCAAAGCCTCGCGTCGTCAAGCTGTTCGTTCGGAAGCGGGTCCACGTCTCGCACCACGACGTGCGCGCACAGGAACACTCGTCCTGGTACCGTGCTGAGCCACCCTTTCGGGAGCATTTCGTTCCAGTGCGGAACGGGTAAATCAGTAGGCGCGTCGGGCTCACCGGGGCCGGATAACGTCAACGTGTCGAACTCCGAGTACCGCTGCAGGCGGCAGTAGTACCCGTTGCCTAGGGAAAGGGTAACGTCGTTCCACCCCCTGGCGACGCGTTCCAACACCTCCGTGACCTCTTCAGGATCAACGGCGTAGTGCTCCAGGAGTTGCTCTAAGCACGCGCGGTCGGACTCAGCTTCCGAGCGCGTCACCTTCCCGCTCGATTCGGCATCCGCGCTCCGCAGCCACGCAACGTGAAGCACCTCCCCGCCTAGCGGAAGAAACGGCCGCGATTGCGTTTCGTCGCTCAACGCGCGGCGCAAGCCCAACCCGCGGTCGATAACAGGGGAGTTTTCATTGGAACCTTTGTCTTTTGATGATTGACTCTCTTCATCAGCACTTATTTCTTTTGTGTTCATCTCAGTCACGCCGATTACGTTCACCGACTTGTTCCCGCCAGACTGCGTGTTCGTCAAACGTCGACGATGAGTCACTTGTCCACGACGGAAGCCACCGCGAGGCGCGAGCGCAGCGGGCAGAACACACACTGAGGGCTGACCTCGTTGGTTGTCCCTAGTACTTGTACGAGTGAAGACCCGGTGAGACGCGCGTCCAACGGCGACCACAGGAGGCACCGACCGGAGCGACCGGGCCACCTTCCCCCGACAATTCGCAAACTTTCCCGACAGAACTTTCGGGAAGGCTCGCATTGTGCTCGTGGCAAAACCACGAGTCGCGGCGGGCGCGCACGCACCGTTCGCGAGCGAAGCC
>MDSY01065244.1_pt1 | contig 18532 bp, 13 predicted proteins | sample 811131 | NCBI WGS metagenome assembly MDSY01 (sample SAMN05326643, study PRJNA326480) | marine metagenome | isolation source: seawater | place: Atlantic Ocean: South West | collected 2010
GTTCGCATGGTTGATCGGGTCCCAATGCCCCCTTACCTGTGAACGTCACCCTTGGTTTACTCTACTGTTAGCACCCACTGTAGATCACTGAACCGTCTGGCATGATCGTGTTGCAGAGGATTGCATCCTCCAGATTAGCTTCCATCAGATCAGCAACACTCAGATCACACTCCACACATTTATTCGTATCTTTCAACTTCTGTAGATCCGCAGGATCAAATGCTGATGCTCCACTTGCAATAAGTAATGTGGCTACAGTCAGTGCTGTCAGTGTTAGTTTCATGCTCAATACCCACATTTCTTGTAGTTACTGCTCATGCACTCACGAGCCATAGCTTGGGCTTTCTCTATTGCTGCTGGGGACATCTTCTCGGCTCTTTTGTCTCGGTTAGTTCCGCCGAGTTCATTACCATTAGCAGACGCAATATTGTACCACATGTGAGCCATGACGTTGTCTTGAAGGACGCCTTGGCCATATTCGTACATCCACCCAAGGTTGAATTGAGCATTAGCATAGCCTTGGTCAGCAGCTAGTCGGTACCACTTCATAGCTTCTGCGAAGTCTTGTGGTACGCCTTGGCCTTGTCTGCCACTCTCAAGTATTGTTGTCTGACAGTACCGCATGCCACTGTTGAGCAGTGATTAGTTATTTCCCTGAAGACAAATCACGAAGTTTGAAATCTTTCATGATTTCATTTGTGGCTGCATCCATTTGAGTTGCTTTGTTTAGCAGTGCTCGTTTGATCAGGAGTTTCTTGGCTACTTTATCTTCGTCGATCAATGCCCGAAGTTCAGCTTCGAACTCATCTCGGTTGTAATATTCATCAAGATTGACAACGGCTGCGTCAGTTAGAAGCCATGCCGCTGTTCCGCCAGCGATACCACATAAAGCTGCTATGGGACCAGTCCAAGAGCACAAAAGAGCCCCCCCACCGGCACCGGCTATAAAACTACCACCCTTCGCAACGCCTTTTACCGCCACTTTAGTCGCAACTTTTGCTACCAGTTTTTTGGCAATGGCTACTGCAACAACTTTAAGTGACCCGCTTCCTACAACACCAGCTGCAACTGTGGAAAGTGGGGCCGTTACCATGGCGCGCCCAGTGGCGTCTTTAAACGCCGCTTGAGTCAATTCTCCAAGTGGCAGTGCTAATTTCTCCATCGGAATTGTCTTTTTAATCAGGTGCTTGAATGCGTCACGATACGCATCAGAATATCTTTGATCCAATAATGCTACAGCATCTAAGTGCCGCTTTTCAAATCCGTTGAATAGTCGGTCATAGAGCCCATCGCTCATTTGACTAAATGCGGCTTCCTTTAATTCAATATATTCCCCCAATACCGAATAATGGAAATCTGCATATTTTGGGATTGCCGCATATACCGGCGCATAAACATTTTCAAGGATCAGATCTGTTTCTAGCTCAACAATTACCTGTGCTTTTTTTGCAGCCTTGCTGAATATTGTCTCTAACGCTGTTGTTGGGATTTCGTATGTGGTCGGTTTGTTAGGCACAGTGTTGCGCAGAGTGCCTAGCAATGAGAAAAATAATGTAAGGCCTGCTAAGATCAGAATTACTGCCCAGAAAAATCGCGATGCTGTTTTGTTTTGTTTTTTCGCGTGTTCGTAAGATGGCTGAGTCATAATGCCTCCTCCCCTTGATCGAATGTTTTAACAATTACAGTTAGTATGATGCTAGCCCGAGCAAAAACAAAGCTTACTAATGCTGTTTCAAGGCTGAATAGAATTGTTACCCATTTGGTAGAGCCTAACTGAACAACAGCCCATATCTTTCCGGCTTCATAAGCGTAAAGCGGCGCCAAAATTTCCGCAATCCAGCCTCGACGTCTTGGGAGTTCCTGCAAACCATGCATCATTGCTTCAGGGAGGCTGGCGGTGAGGATTTGTCCAGGGTATGTGAAGTAGTTCAAATTCATCCACGCCATGATAAATGTAAAGACAACGCCAGCAATCACTGTGCTAAATAAAATTGCGACTGCGTCTCCAAAGGGGTAGTGGAAATGATGTAAAAGTCTTGACCTCAAACTGATGAAGAGCGCCCCCGAGAAAATACTAAGTGCGATCAGAATTAAGATTTCTAATTCGTTGGAAACGAGTGCCTGCCAAGCTAGCAGCAGTATCGAGATAACAACAAATGATACGGTCCCTAAAGATGCTATTATTCTACCGGACAAAATGCTTTTAAGCGGGGATGCCGGTTTAATAGCAGCCCGCAATCTGGCTTGAAAAACGGTGGTACTAAATGAAAGGTTTCCAAAAAAAAGTATTAGGGACAGCGGCAGAAGGGACAATACTGCCCAATCGCTTAAAGGATAAGTAATCCGCCAAAGGTACAGGGGTAGAAACAATGCCGCTGCAGCCATACATATATTCAGAACAGTTTTTGTCATCAGTTTATCTTGGTTGAGGCAGTTCGACGACGTTACGATCTACCTCAATTCCAAAAATATTACCCATCTCTTGCCAACCAATGGCAACATATTTGCCATCGATTGCATCCGCGCCAGCATCCTCTGGCATATGAATTCCCCAAACTTTTGACATGCTAGTACTTTTCCTTTTGGTACATGTGAAGTTGCTTGCTTCAGCATGGCCGGCGCCCAATGCTCTTAGGTCAGGCCGTGAGTTTATCCTGAACTTATATGTTCCCGTTATTATTTAGCATTTTCAGAGCCATAGCGTTAGCAAAATCTGTCTCAAAACGAAGAAATTTAACTTCGGCCAATACTCTGCCTGCCATTGCTTGCCAATTTGACCTGAATCAGGCAACGAGTTCATGAATTTCAGAAGGTGGAAACAGCGCGCTGAAATCTTTTGGGTTTATCTTAAATAGGTAGCCATGGTCCCCAACTGCACCCCCTTGCTCGCGCTCATACAACGTGTAGTCCAAAGTTATTATACCTGCTTCAATCAAGGCCTCAAAATTTCGAACACGAGGCGCACGGGTGTGCTCAACTGCCAAATAGTGAAACTCTTCCTTTGGCCCCTTGCCTCGAGTTTGTGCCGAAACCCAAAACGTCTGGCGGTGCTTTGACGTCAATCTGTCCCTTAGCTTGGTAAGTTCCCAGACAGCCATTCGCGTGACGGCCTCAGCTGTCACGTGGTTTTGCCTAAGCCAATCTTTTTGGCCGTCGATTGAAAGTAAAAAACCGTTCGGATTTGCCATCTTGCCCGTGATCGTACAAAAAAGCTGTTTTCTTCCAGTACCCTCATAGCCATGAGCATCGAGGAGGGCCTTGTTTGAACCAAGTGGTGAGAGTTTCCAATTGGGTACCTGACTGAAGAGGTTCACACGGTTCTTTCGTTTGCGCCCAGCCCTCTTTGCTTTGATCTCAATCCCCTTGAAGTCCGGAAGCTTGCTCGAATTTGCGTTGATCCCAAGCAAGGTCTCCAATGTCATACCAATACCAGTATCACCAGGTCGTAATGTTTGGATCCAACCGCGGGCACCGATCTCCCGCAGCATACCTAGAAGTTCATCCGCTTCTGATGACAATCCCGGCTTTGCAGCCTGAGCAATATCGCCAAGTGGTGTGTTCGGCTGTCTGATCGAATGCAGCACCGCTGAATCACTACAATTCACGACATGAAGAAGGTCGTTCCACAAAAAGAAAGCAAGTAAATTAAAGGGGACTGCATGAGACTTAAGGCCGTAAATGCACACCCTCGGATCACCACTTTTGGTATTGGGCCTGTACAGAGAAACCTTGGTTTGCTTGATGCCATCTGCGAAGACCATCATGGCCTGAACCACAACCTTGTTTTCCTGTCCCTGCGCTTGCCGCGAAAAGTCATGAATGCTTGCATCAGCAAGAAAATCTCTGAAACTAGCAGTCGCATCCATGATCGATTTTTGCAGCCCAGTCGGCGTCGGGACCAGCAGACCAACTTCCAAGCCGGTCTCGTTGAAGAGGGTCAATACTTCTCCAACACTCGTATCAGATTTCTCAAGCATTAATTTATTGCTTCATCCAGAATTCGTTTGAAATGTGTGCCCACCCGCTCGGCCAATTCAACAGGTACAGCGTTGCCGATCTGGGTGTATTTTGGCACTTCTCGGTCAAATATACCTTCACGTGGGTTGCCAGCACGCCGAATGCCACCGGTCGTACGTTTACCCGCGAAGCGGTACCAGTCCGGAAAGAGTTGAAGCCGCGCCCATTCGCGAACCGTTAGGATGCGCGGCTGAGAGTAATGCACGTAATCGTCAGGCAGCGAGGTTGCCGTGATGTTGGGTTCCTGATTGCCCCAGAATGGTTTCAAAACGCGTTGTGAGAATTTCTTGGTACGCCACTCTACTGGAATCTCACCAGCATTGCGTATCATGTGATCGAATTTTTCAACGATTCCTGGCTTGTGTTTGGAATACTCTTGCTCAGTCAGCCGGATACCTTTGCCCTCTTGCCATTCAGGAGCAGTTCTCAAGCGCTTCTGGATCGCTGTTCGAGCCGGACGCGGGTAGGCTGTAGTCTCGAAGGTACCACGCTCAAACTGTCCACTATGCAAGACCTCTGCCACATGATCATCAACAAGGTCGCCAAGAAGGTCTTTGAGATCGGGGAACTCTCCTGGTCGGCGAGCCGGAAGAAAGCCACATGCAACCGCGTCCTCCGGGTCAGCAAACTGATCGAGAAACTCACAAGCTTCTAGAACATCACGACGCACGCCAACAAGCAAAACGCGTGGACGATTTTGCGGCACACCGTAGTCTTTGGCATAAACAAGAGACCACCTTACCTCATAGCCAGGGATCGCCCGAAACTCTGCCTTCACATCTGGGAAAATCCTCTCGCCACCCTCCTTGGTCCATTTCGACGTAAGGAGACCCCTAACATTCTCAAATAGAAATATCCGTGGGCGCATCCGCCGGATGACACTCGCCATGCGTTGGTAAAGTTGGTTCGAAGGCAGATCTTTCTTATCAACCGAGTAAGAACGTCGAATGCCGATCCCTGAAAACCCCTGGCAAGGCGGACCCCCAGTCAAGACATCCAAATTGCTCCCAGCACCGCTCTTCTTAGACGCAGTGTCGAAAGCCAGCTCAATGTCCGGTATCTGGGACAAGTCACTCACCAGTTGCTCTAATCGCTTCCCCTGAAGCTCATGCGCATCATTACAATGGAGTGCGTTGTTCTCTGAAAATGTCATGCCACCAACTGAATGATGCCGGTTCAACAGATAAGTCGCTTGCGCATCCTCGTTCAGCTCGTTGACAAAGACTGGCCTAAAGCCTGCGTTTTCAAAACCTAATGAAAGCCCGCCGCAACCAGCAAACAGATCAATCATATTATATTCGCGCGCAGACATCCTCTCCTGAAGAAATTCGGACTCGCCGGATTTCTTCGTCTCATCTTTTGTCAGAATTTCTTGCAACATATAGGGTCCGAACCTGAATTGGCGTTTTGTAAAGAGGGCTAGCACATCTGGAGTAGACTGTCCAGGGAGTTAAAATATGTAGGCATCAAACTTAATTTTGCGTTCAGTAATGTTGTTGCGAACCCTTAGCTCTCCACGATATCCACAAAGTCAGGAAACTTTCTCGCGGCTTCAAGGACTTGCCTGCCAAACCGTTCATTAGGATCCGAAAGCTGAATCACGAGTGTATCAATTGGGCGCGTCAGCGCGATGAGGCCCCACCGCCATGCTTCGCCAAGCGCTGCCTTTTCCAAATCTACAAAACCCTCTTCTTCGTCGGGATCAAGGCCCTTCGCCAACTTGCTCTCAAAGACCTCCTTCAGAAAATGATCGAACTCATCGAGGACAACCGTCCAACCCTCAAGACCTCGACAAGACGCATATTGCACAATCCTTACCTGTGATGTACCGCGCGGAATGTCTGATCTCGCCATAGGATCGACGCCGTCCCAGCACGCTTGGCCCCAAGTTCCCAATTCTTGCGCTAGTCGGCTTGCGCGGCGGCCCTTGCTATCGACCACGCCGTCCGGTGGGACACAAAGCAACATGTCGACGCAATCGTTGCCATCAGACTTGAGGTCCGCAATTAACGATCCATGAATATCCCTAGTACTCGTATATGGCTTGCAAAGAACAATGATCCGGCCCCCTCCGGCAGAGGGGTTGGGTTCAACCTCCCAAGCGTTTCCTGTTTCTCGTGCAATCTCGGACACAAAGAGCGACAGATTGCGCTTGAGACGAAGGCATTTCCCAAGCGACAAAGTGCTCCGCTTGTCACGCGCCAATCCCGTGCGCCAACTCGCTTGCGCTCCGCGGATAAGTTGGTCAACGCCGTCTGCAACGCAAAGACAAGTAGGATCATACAAGGCTTTCAGTAGCGCGGTTTCACCACTTGGCCAATCCTGCCCCTCGTCGATGAAAACATGGTCAAAATCAAAAAAGTCAGGATCACTGTAGATAATTCCATCGATTTCTGTGCGCGTGACCGCGCCGCCCTCAATGATTTCTAGAGCCTCGGCGCAAAGTTCTGGATAGTCTTCGAACGCAAGGGGGCCATCACCAAGAATTCCGAGCCTCGAAAACCAAGTGTAGAGGAACGACATCACCGTACCGACACGGATGCCGCCCGCCTCTGCTGAAGACGGAATATTGGCCAGCGACATAAGGCGGCGCATATCGGCTGCTAGTGCATGGTTATAGGTCAAGACTAGCGTGCGCTTGCCTTCGGCGCGAAATAGCTTCCAAGCTGACTGAAGTAACAAGACTGTTTTGCCTGTGCCAGCAAACCCGCGCAGGAAAACAGTACCTTCTCCAAGCGTCTCAAGGATGCCATCGATAGCAGGGTTTTTAGCAGCCAAACGTTCCATGCGTTCACGATCCAAACGCGTTGGGATCACCTGTTTAAAAATAGGTGCACCGAGTGCCTTTTCGATTGCTTGCTTATCGCCCGCAGCTAAGAGCCCCTGCCTCTGGCGCTCCATGAGCTGTGATGAAAACGCAATCGCGCTCATTAGCTGATGCCCGCTAAAACTCCCCGAGACTGCTGTCGGGGCTGAAATCGATCCAAGGCTCGGAAATACCATGCAACGGCGTGCGAACACATCGATATGCATGTCAGACAAATAGGCCTTCAGCGCATGCATTTGTTTGATGTTTTGGTCAGTCGCACTTTTCCATTGCAGGGGCCCTCCACGCGAATATTTGACCTCTACTTGATCACCCACAATGCGAACGCCGCGATCATCATGATCCTTGACCTCAATCGCGACCACAAAACTCTCGACAATGACTGGTAGCGCATTGAGCTTATCTCCCGATTTCCCCCTCAGAACCCGCAAAGGTCTAAACATCCGAGGCTTGGTGAAACGCCCGACCATCACGATATCAATGTCCTGGACCTGATAGCCCGAGAGCTTTGTGCTGACGGCTATCCGGATATCGTCTAGTTCCTGAGGTGTTTCCGCGATCCCGGGCCACGTTGTTTCCAGAGCATTACGTACAAGCAGTGCGGCTTGGTACTCGCTGGATCCCTCTGCACCAGTGATTATGATCATTGTGCGTCCAGCATCTTCACGATGTAAGTCTGAGGGTGGTGCGCCAGATCCCGGATATCCACGAACTCAACCATTAACGCAGAACCATGATTGGCTTGCAAAACGAGTTTCGCGTTTTGCTGCGCGTTTTGCGCCAAACCCTCGCGCATGTGCCAAAGTGGATGTGACAAGACAATCGATAGATTATTCCCGCGGGTTATGGCGACCAATCCATCCGCTTCTTCTACCTGTACTTTTCCATCATGGAGGTTGCACAAATCTGCAAAGCGCGTGCCTATATGTTTGGCATTGCCAAGCCAGCGGGACACATCAAGAGGTTCTCCCAGTACCAGTTCTGCCACATCGAGCGCCAAGCGCCAGTCAAGCGAGGCATGTAGGAACCTATTGTTGTAGTTGCGAAGGCAATCAGGACATGACCGGTCGCAATCCGCATGGGTAGGGTCGTGCCAGTTTTTCTTCACATCGTCGTAATGGGTCTTGATCAAGTCGCGCAGCCGTGAGGGATCACAGATGTGCCTGCTGTAGCCTGCGCCATTTTCCAATGCATCGGCCACATAGAGCTGCCGAGTCACGCAACTATCTAAGCGCCAATTCTGCGTCCCAACCCTGAGCTCAGCTGGGTCAACATCGAGTTCACGCGCGGCCGCAACCTTTAGAAATTCGCCAAAGGACGTAATCGCTGGGCCAGCAGCTTTCTGACCTTCAATGTCGAGCGCACCTTTGTAACCAACCGCAGGAAGTTTCTCGAGAAGCATCGTCATGATGTCGGTCTTGAAAACAGCGCCTATTGCTCCTTCGCATTCAGGATCACCCTCTAGCTCAGGATAGGGTTGATGATCGCGGTAGAGGTGCTCGTCATTCACAATCATTCTGTCGTACTTGCGCCTAAACTTAAAAAGTTCGCCGCCATTGTCATTAACGAGCGCTATCGGTTCGTCAGAAGCGAGGGCAACTCGGGCAGGCCCGAGAGAGAACCCACTTGCGTAGTCGGGCTTAAATGCAAGAACTGGGGGAGAAAGAGTCGGGCCGCGTTGGCGCTGACCGTCATAGTCGCGCGGCTGTCCCGGAGTGGTAATGAAACCTTTCGGTTGGTAAAGATCAAATTGCATAGCGAACTGAGTGCAGACTTCGCAAGTTTCCTGCACGCCTTGCATGATATGCCCACAATCGGGATCACTGCATTTCGAGAACGCTAAACTTGGTCCCAGCGGATCAGGATCACTTTCGACACGACCGCGAACCTCTCGGAGCAACTCAAACCCACACGCCGTATGAATTTGCTTATCTTTCGGGATTTCTGATCCTGGCGAAAATGCCCAGATTGCGTGATCGAGCGCCCGATCGCTCAGCACCATATCTTCAAGCTTCCCGTCCTTCTTGAACTTGAAGAGGTTGCGGCTCTGTGTCGGGAAACCAAACATCGGCAAAACTCCTGCAGTCGCAAGGCGTTCACTTAACTCAACCTGGATGTATCGGCCATCTGCAACCACTCCAGAAACCTGATCTGCAAGTTGGCTGCGACAATAATTCATGATCCGGTTCGGCTCGCCGCCAGCCAATGGTGCGAGGTAGCATAGCGATGTAACGACCAAGTCGACTCCGGTATCCGTCGCGAGCCATGCCGAAATATCAGGTTTGTAAACTGTGTCCCACTCAGCTGCCTTGCCAAATGCCCCATGGGTACTTTTTGAACCCACGGGCGATTCATCGAGGCTAGCAAAGGCTCGTCTCAGGCACTCAGCGGCAGCAACCCGCATCACGATCTCAGGTCTTGAGAGGTCGAGATAAGGTTGCGGTGGGGTATCCCCCGTGATCCTCTCGGGATTAGTGTAATAGAAATCGTCATGCGATCCGCCGCGACATATCGTGAGCGCATAAGAAAAGCTTTGCATCATGCGCCCGGCCCGGCCGACCCTTTGTTGGTAGTTGAACCTTTGTGGCGGCATGTTTGCCATCATGACAAGCTCAAGCGACCCGATGTCGACACCTACCTCCATCGTCGTCGTCACGCTAAGAGTATCGATGCCATGCACAGATTCCAGCTCGTCCTCCAGAAAGGCCTTTTTGAAAAGCCGTTGCCGACGTCGCTGTTCAGAAAGTGGTTTTGTTTGCCCTGTGAGCTCTTCCACGTTGAGCCGGTGGGCTGGTTGTTCTGACAGCCAACGATAGTAGTCATCCTCCGGCTCGGAGATGGGATCAAACCCAGTTGTAGAGCAGTTCACAGATGTGCAGGCCTTAAGTGAGACATTGGCCGACACCCGTGAACATTTTTTGCAGCGATGAAGGCCACCCTGAATAGAAACAAGTTCCAGTTTCAAACTTGAGTAGCGGCCGACCTGAATAACCCAGTTTTCGTTAATGATGTCCTCGTCCCGCAACAACACGCCTACGATTTCCCCAAGATCTGCTGCGTCTCGATTTAGGCTTGGAGCAACTTTCTCCACAAATCGACGGACCCCAGTAGGCATGTTGGTCGACGATTGGCTGCTTCCGCCGCCTTGGTAGAGCCGCGCCTGCCCAAGAAGGCGCACGACATTTGCGAGCAGGTCTCTCGCTTGTAATTCGGACATTCCCAACTTTGTCGAGTGGTCACCAAGAGGGCAGGCAAATGCGAGCCCAAGTGTTTCTAGGTCTCGTCCTCCAGCATCAAAAAGCGCGGCGGCGATCAGCGAGGAAAGGGTTTCTCGCACCTGCTGGCGCCCTTCAGATTCAGCGTTCAACTCGAGGCGAGTGACAGTGCTTGGTCGCGTTTGATCGAAATAGCGCCACCAAAATTCATTCGCGACCTTTTGCTTGGAGGCATCAGTCCCCGCTGGATTTTCACCCAGTGCCAAGAGATCGTTCATGACACCAGAAACAAGAACACTCCAAGAAACTCCTTTGGCGCTCACAACGTCCCGTTCGAATGCATCAACCAAGCTTTCTTGTTCTGGGTTCGACATGGACATGGATTGCATTAATAAGGCGGTCTGCAATGCAGCTCCCTGCGCCTTGATTACTGAAGCAATCTCTTTCTCGTCAGTGCTCAGAGCCTCATCTTTTTGCAGTTTCACAGCAACGACTTGTGCCTGCATGATAGAGAAACTCGCACCAGGTTTGAGCGCGCGGAACACGAGTTGGCGCAAAAGCGAGCGGAAATGGTTCAGCTCAAGCCCTGCAGCAACATCGGCGGCATCGTCACGACTGTCCGTAAAGGCGATCATTTGTGCCGTGCGTTCCGGAGTGCCAAGTTTAGTAGAAGCACGATCGGCAATCACTTGAGTAGTGACGTTCAAACCTGTTCGAAGTCCGCGGATAGGGCTGTTGACCCTGCTACCGGCAAAGAAGGCTTTTAGAACCCGATGCTGGCTCTTTTTTGAATCACATGCCGGGCATTTCTCTGGCAATGCTGGGGCGTTGACGTCGTTTGGACAGCTAAACATCGTACCAGTTGGAGTATCTCCGTGCTGCGCTTTTTCCAAAAGCCCATAGAGTGGGTCGTAATTCGCTGACGTGTATCCAAATGTCTTTTGCTTCTTCGTGCTAGGATCACTGTGGGTCCAACTCGATGAAACATCCGTTGGAACCTGCTTGCCTGGCCAGTACCACCGAAATTTCGTATGCGGCCGCTCATTCACAAGCCCTGGAACATTACTTGAAAGGTCTGTAGGCCCAGACTCCAAGAAAACCTGACCAGCCTCTGCTCTATCGACGCACGGTGTGACATATCCACCGAGGTAGACTTCTCCACAATCGTAACAGTAAAGCAACTCGAGAACCTGCCCGCCGCACCCACATTTGATCGCAGGGTGTTTGAACATTTTACCGATCTGTCGGTCAGGGTTGCGATAAGCTTCGTCCACCTGATCGCATTTTGGATTGGAACAGGCCCACATTCCCTGAATTTGACGCAAGAACATGTGAGACCTAAACGAAGGGTAAGGTTCTTTGAGCGACGGTGATTTCTCTCGTGCCGCCGCATGTAAAACTGCGTTGAACACAACCTCGCTACCGCCTCCACCAAGCATGGCCTGCTTGATCGCGCCCAAACGCGCGGGAACGATCGCTCCGTCATCTTCGCGCGTGCCCGCCTCACGGCACGCCGCACCAAGCGCTTCGCGTGGAGAAATCGCCCCGATGATCTGGTCGAGGGCTTCAATGTCACCATCAATCGCTTGTTGCGCGATCGGCTCAATCACTGAACTATCGACTGGCAAACTGGCGTTGGGGAGGCGTGGCTCACCCGGAAACACCTCGAACGTGTCTCGTGCAACACCGAAGAACTGCTCAAGGTATTCCTTGCCTTCCTCGCCATTGAGAGAAGCACTTGTTCCCAAACACCGCAGCTGTGGTGAGCCAGGCTCCAGACCCAGCCGCATGAGAAGGTTGCGAATCACAAGTGAAACTTCTGTTCCAGCAGTGCCCCGGTAGCCATGCAATTCATCTACGACGAGTGAGAAATGATTGTCCTCTGATGCGGCAAGCCAATCTCGCGTTTGCTCAAATAATCGCGATTCATGCTCTCGCATCAGCATAATATTAAGCATCGACACGTTGGTAATCAGGATATCAGGTGGTGCATCGATCATGTCCCAACGGGTCAACATTTCCCCACAAGAAGGGTCTTGGAACTGACCGCGAATTTCTTCGGCACGGTCGGCAAGTCGTGCAGCTTCCGATACAATTTGTTTGATATCCCTTGCCGCGTCTCGAACAATTCGCCGCCCCTTAGCATCCAAGTGACCTTCTGGGTAATATGTTCCTCCTGGCGTCGCACCAGTGTAGCGGCCGAAATAGAACATCGGTGCTCCGTGAATTTCTTTTGCCCGCGTTGCAGCGCGCCTCAAGCGCGAGACCTGATCTTCGACCAAAGCGTTTGTTGGGTACAGCAGAAGCGCGCGAAGGGCGGGCTGCGGAGCTTCCTCAATGAGCGAGCGGCTGCTTTGCCAAGTATTGGCGCTGCCCCAGTTCTCGTTCCACCATTTGTGCAGCCCGCCACTGCCAACGCCATTAATGCGTTCCTTAAGTAGGCGAGCAATTACCGGAACAAGAAAACTCTCCGTCTTTCCTGAACCGGTACCAGAGGTTACGACAACATTGCGTTTTGGTGCATCATTAGATGCAAGTGAGGTTTTTAAGGACTGTGCCTGATGCTTTCGAAGGTCTAAATCACGCCCAAACACGACCGTCCCGAGATGTTTTGCAACCTCTGCTGGCAAGCCTGCCGCCGCGCAGGCCTGATCAACGGGCACTTCAGAAGGATAGGCGAGCACCGCTTCAAGAAGGATCTCTTGCGCGGTTAGTCCCGGCTCGTCCAGCAAGTCACGACGTTCACGCATGAGATGCTCATCGCGCAACCAAAAGGCGCTATCATAGTACTTGTGGTAGGCTTCCTGAATATAATCGAGAACCTCCCCCGGCGTTGCATTAGGCATTGCTCTCGTCCTTCCCATACATCTTGTTCATTACCGTTGCTGCAACCTGTGGGTCCACATTCGCATAAACGAGGCGACCACCTTTCCTTATTGGGAGCATCCCGCTTGAGGAAACGATTGCCCGCGCAAAAAGCCCCGGGGGCTCGACACCTAGCGCCGCCGTGAATTGACCCGTCGCAGGATCAAACCCATGAAGCCGACGTCCTTCATCTCTAGCTGCAAGGATCTTCGCAATTTGATGGCCAACCTGTCGGGTCGTTCCTTTTGGGTCTCGATACACATAGCGTATTCCGTGCACGCCGACACGGTAGGCCCCACGCCCATCCAACCGGTCAACCCTCGTCCACCGTGCTCGCAACGTATCAAACTTAGCCAAACCGTCTGATTGCTCGATATGCATCGGAATAGCATTAGCCCAAACCACGTCTAGCAGAGGCAGACATCCGGCAATTGCCGCACTCAAGCCTCGTGCAACGCTTATTGGTCGTCCATGAGGATCTTTGATGCCTACAAGACTTGCCTCGAGATCGAGGCCGGCTAACCCCGACCACCTTTGGAAGGTTAGTTGGCCTGCCATCGTGACCGGTTCAGACCGCACACCTTCTGCCGAGAGTGTCTCGTTCAATGCCTCAAGAAGACCTACTGATTGAAAACCCGCCAGATACCCAATCCCATCCCCACGGATAACCAACACTGGGGGCGGGACGGACCAATCTGCCGCCAAGGATTGATACGTCCCAGACATCTCCAAATGACCAAGAGAAAAAAGATCTCCCGCGAGGGAATGTGCAAACCAAGGCTCTGGCGATGCCGCAGTCGCAAGTCGTTGGAATGATGCCCACGACCCTTGCCCAAGATAACAAAGACCGTCGAAGATCGTATCTGGCGCGACCCCTACAAGCGCCGATTCATCGTTGCCGGGAAAAGAAATGGCAGGGGCCATCGAGCGGCGGCTCGGAATGACCACCTCATTATTCGCCATCTTTTTGGCATTGCCCTTCGCGACCTCCCGTGTGCGAGACAAGGCTCTCACGCGGCAGTTTCGACATTCGGCCATCTTGGCATCAAACCGGTCATCATCTTTTTCGAATGGCTCGTAGACCCAGTGATGGTGGCCGCGAATAACGCAACTTTCATGCGCAATTTCTGCAGCATTATGTGAATGGCACCACTCAAGATCAGGCATAACCTCTGGGCTTCCCTCTGGAACTTCCACTTGCAGTCGCGCTTGGTCAGCGTTGGGATCTAGATATCCACTCCTGGCTTGCCCTCTCAGAAGGCACCCTTCTAACCCCGTCGTGTTTTCGTCGTGTGTTTGCTGTGTCTTGCTGGTAAACTCGTTCTCAACAATCGGATGATAAATCCTCTTTATGCCAAGTGGGCGGGGCATATTTGCTGAGCGCAAAGACAGCGAGGTTTCGGCCAGCTCAGAACTCTTGATTTTGACCAAAGCACGCAGGTTCACACCTGCCTTCACGTCCGTTTTTGCAAGATCGGCCTCCATGACGTCACCGATCGCGTCGACTGAGACGAGCACCTCGTCCTTTTTACCAAACCGTTCGCGGATGATTTCTAGTTTCGAGCCAGCTCTCTCGGAGGTTGCCTCGATCGTTGGTGGCGCGGCAGCATGCCAGGTGCCGTGTCCGAGTTTCAAACCCTCAACACAAGCAATGGCCGCCGTGCTTGCGATTGGACACAGCGCATGAAAATTGTCATGCGCGCTTTCTAATGGGCGGACGATTTCCACGCCGCGCAAAATGCACCATCCCTCTGGAATGCCTGGCATGTCTTTGGCTCTTAGCACATCATGCCCAGATCTCGCGCATTTTATCAGATGCGCTTCGACACGTTCAAGCCAGACCTCATGGCACAGGATTGCGTGTTCTTCAAAGAGACTGATTCTGGAAACTTCACTATAGGCTGGCCCGTCGGGTGATCGTGCCAAAGGAATGATCGGTTTCGCGATGTATGCGTAATTTGTGCCGCTCTCCGAGCCTTTGAACGATCGAGACTGAAGCAGAAGCATATCTAGATTGATCGCACTGATCGGGCCAAGAAAGTGTTGCCCATGATCCGAGCCTGTTTCGAGAAAGAGCTCGTCTTGGTTCGTTCTTGAAGCGGCCATTTCTTCAAGCCTTTCGGCCTGCCCGCCCCGTAGAACTGCCAAGGAAAGTCTCGCCCGCTTTCTAGGAAACCCAGTAAAGCCAATCTGCCATTGCAAGCGCCGATTTCGAAGTCCTTGGTTGGAAATCCCAGATGTCCTTTCCCATGCTTCGAATGCGTCAAGAGCTGCCGAAACTACACGTGACCTAAGATCATTAGATTTCCAAAGCTTGCGCAACCAAATGGTCGGGCCTGTGGGGCCATGCGAGGTCATCCAATCATGCACAAGAAGCGTCATTTCCGCGTCAGGCACTGGCTCGCCCGGAACGAGGTCATACTTTTCAAAAAGTCCGGTAAATCGGCTCCGGTCAGCATCGCGAACAAGGGCTTGCGAAAGTCCAAAGCTGGCGTACTTCCAATGACCGATGACCGCCCTTGCGGTTGGCCGGCCAAGTTGGAAATCTCTTTCGGAGAGCCACATGTTCAAAGCCCTCCAGAACTGACGCGTGGACTTAGCGTATTGCCGAAGCTTCTGTTGAGATCCTGAATCCCTGACACCGAGTAGCTCGAACTGTCTCTCTGAGTAGTTGTTCGGAGAGAAGTTTTCGTCCGCCCCCATTCGTTCCGCGGCAATGGAGAGCGCGCAAAGCAAGGCCGTGAAAGGCGGCGGTTCGTGTCGACCCATCGTGCTCCAGTTCCGCAACCAGATTGCCTGATCCGCGTACGGGTCTGCCTTATCAAATCGGAGCGAACGCGCCGCAGTCAAGCCAATTAAATCACCAAGTTCACCTTGGTCGATGTCCAAAACGGTTGCTACTTCTGCTTCGGCCTCTCCTTCAAGGTCAAGGTAAACAGGCAGCATTTCAAAACGGCCACGAAAGAAATAATCGTTTAAAGCCTCATTTACGGCCTGATATTCTTGGTCTTGCATGTTTTCGCTTTTAATAATGTTTGGTCGCCATTCCACACTGGTTAAGCGAGTAAGTTCTCTTCCTAGACAACTCTAAGGCTTGGCCGAGAGTAATGTAAAGTATCACAATAATACATATTTTGAATGTTTTCAGACACGCTGCAAATGACAAAAGTCAATTAATGAATGGATACGTTCTCCTTGCTCGGTATTATACATTCGCCAAGACCTCGAATTAAGAGTTGAATTATTTCAGGCAGATAAATGGTCTGCATGTATCTGAGATTTATACCTCACCGATCAGCCTGATGCTCACTGGGTATCGTTGAGCTAACTGAGTTTTTGTACTTACTTTCAAAACAGTTATCCAGATTTGTATCGTTTCATTTTTGATATGCTGTGTCTCATCATTAGGTACTGTTTTAAAGTAGTTTTGGTTATTATCATCAGTCCATGCTGTAGAAAGTTAATATAATTTCTTCAGTTCAAGCAATATTGCAAACCAACACCTGTGTAATTCTAGTTAGGATAATAATTGAAGAAATTTGTGTGCGCTGCGGCGCTAATAATCGCTGGTTTACCAGCCTCTGCAGATGGCTTTTATGCTGGCTTTGGATTTGCCAATGTGACTGCTAAGGAGCCTGGGATATCGGTGACTTCGTTCAATGGTATCGGGCTAGGCGGTTATGAAGTTAACGAATATATTGCTGTTGAAGGCGAAGCTAGTTTCGTAATATCTGAGGGCTCTATTTCAGGTGTTGGTATTGGGAACAAACATATGGGAGCCTTTGTTAAATTTGCGTTGCCTACATCAGGAGCATTCACACCGCACGCACGCTTAGGTTATGTTAAAGGCACAGTTACGGGTTCAAGTGGCGCCGCATCTATCAGTCTTGATGAAACGGCTTTTTCGTATGGTATTGGTGCTGAATACGATTTTGGCAGCTCCAGTATTAGAGCAGATTATTCTGCTGCGGACTTTGGCGTAACTGAATCCACCATTCTTTCGATTACAAATGTTTGGAAGTTCTAAATCTATCGTACTTAGGCTTTTTATGATGGAGCTATCAGGACAACTACCTGTAGCTCTATCATTTTATAAATTTGATTACAGTTCGGCACAGCATCAAAGTCAGCGTCATCATCGAAAGAGCCGAACCTTTCTTGAATCGCATCGCTAGTATATTCGCGAACACACCGGCTTTGCTCGTTCTGCCATGGACCGCCATGATAGGCTTCACCATTTTCGGAAACAAATAAGTTATACAAGATACCTCGCCTCTAAATTCATCTTAATATCATTTTGATATTTCGCTTTTCTTAGACTGAAGTAGAGGCCCATCAGGCAACCGTATTTGGGAATCTGCTTTCCACTTTTATAGCATGAACTTAAAGGACATTTCAGAGTAGAGAGGCTTATCTAAAGCTAACCCGATAGCTGAAGAGGCGCAGACTCCAACTACTTGAAAGATAATTGTCCATGAAACACCTCACCATTATTCTCGCGTTCCTGATGACGCTCTCTACTCAAGCTAAGGCTGACAACTTGATGCTATTGTGTAAAACTGAGTATTCTGAGCAAACATTCTCAAATGAAAAAGTTGAAAATATGTTCACTGATGAGGCTGTAATTTCATTTGACATTTATAATAGTGAGTTTTTGATCGCTCCCACGCTTTGGGACATTAATCGACCTGAGTATTGTCGGTTAGAGAACGATAAAAAAATGGTGCGAGCAATAGTCAGCGAAAATGATTTAGTGGCAATTTGTATGGGGTCACCAGAAAAGCCAATCCCAACTCATAAAATTAGTATTTCTAGAATGTCTGGGAAATTAGAAGGTTATATATATAATAGTTTTAATAATGACAAAAGTATCTTTTGGCTAAGTGGCTTATGCCAGAGTGCTAAGCCCAAATTCTAACATGAAAAACGTCACCATCATCCTAGCGTTCCTTATGACGCTATCCTCACCTGTAGCAGCACAGGACTTCCAGAAGGGTTGGACTGCTGCTCGGGCTGGTGACTTTGCTACGGCACTCGAAGAGTGGAAGCCTTTAGCTGACCAAGGCGATGCTGATGCTCAATACTTTCTTGGGGCTATGTACGAATATGGCGAAGGCGTACCACAAGACTACGCTAAAGCTGTGAAGTGGTACCGACTAGCTGCTGGCCAAGGCTATGCTGAAGCTCAATTCAATCTTGGGTGGATGTACGAAAATGGCAAAGGCGTCCCTCAAGACTACGCAGAAGCTGTGAAGTGGTACCGACTAGCTGCTGACCAAGGCGATGCTGATGCTGAATTCAATCTTGGGGTTATGTACTTCAAGGGCAACGGCGTACCAAAAGACTATGCTGAAGCTGTGAAGTGGTACCGACTAGCTGCTGACCAGGGCGTTGCTACTGCTCAGTACAATCTAGGTTATATGTACCGCAATGGCGAAGGCGTACCACAAGACTACGCAGAAGCTGTGAAGTGGTACCGACTAGCTGCTGACCAAGGCAATGCTACTGCTCAATCCAACCTTGGGGCTATGTACCGCAATGGCCAAGGCGTACCTCAAGACTACGCAGAAGCTGTGAAGTGGTACCGACTAGCTGGTGAACAAGGCAA
>MDSY01058926.1_pt1 | contig 18523 bp, 11 predicted proteins | sample 811131 | NCBI WGS metagenome assembly MDSY01 (sample SAMN05326643, study PRJNA326480) | marine metagenome | isolation source: seawater | place: Atlantic Ocean: South West | collected 2010
AACTCTAGAAAAATCTTATGAATTAGGGATCAATTACTTTGACACAGCTCCCTTATATGGCGCTGGTAACAGTGAAAAGCATTATGGTAGATTTTTACCAGAAATAGATAGAGAAAGTTTTGTAATTTCAAGTAAAGTGGGACGCCTAATATTATCTGAAGAAGAAGCAAAACATCATTCTTCAAATGATATATTCACTCCAGCGATCGAAACTAATCTAAAAGCATCTAACTATAAAAATAATGTTGTATTTAATTTTTCAAGAGAAGGTGTACTGAGATCAATTGAAGAAAGTTTAGAAAGACTTAATATTAATAGCTTAGATATAGTCTACATTCATGATCCTGATGATAATTATGACATTGCTTTAAATGAAACTTTACCAACATTACTAGAATTAAAATCTAAAGGGATAATTAAAGCAATTGGAGCTGGTATGAATGAATGGGAGATGTTACTAGATTTTGCTAAAACTGGAGAGTTTGATTGTTTTTTACTAGCAGGAAGATACACTCTCTTAGACTATTCTGCATTCAATCTACTTCTGCCTGAATGCTCAAAACAAGATATAAGTATAATTATCGGTGGCCCATACAATAGCGGAATATTAGCTTCAGATTTAGATGAAGAATCTACTTATTTCTATCAACCTTCACCTAAAGATGTTATCCAGAAAGCAAAAAAAATAAAAAAAATTTGCGATAAGTACAAGGTACCCTTGAAAGCTGCTGCTTTACAATTTGGACTAAATCATAATTCAGTTAGTTCTACTATTCCAGGACCAAGAAATCCTGATGAAGTCATAAATAATTTAGAAATGCTTTATTTTCAAATAGATCCTAGATTATGGGAAGATTTAAAAAATAACAGCCTAATTCCCTAAATTTATAATCGTTAGTATCCTTCAAACAACTTAAAATTATTACTGACTCTCTAGGTGACTTAAAACTGAAATTCTGAGGCGTTTATTTATTTTACCTTTGCTTTCATGGCCAGTTATTTTGATATAACCTACATGTGATGTGCTAGAGACATGCGTTCCTCCATCAGCTTGCAGATCTAAACCATGGATATTTATAGTTCTTATTATTTTTAGTGATTCAGGAAGTAAGCTTACTTTTGTTCTAATAAGATCAGGGATTTGAAAAGCCTTTTCTCTAGGTAAAAAATCTACAGAGATCTCTCTATCCTTTCTTACTTCAAGATTAACCTTTTCTTCTATCTCTTCTCTAAGTTCGGCAGATAATGATGGAAATTCAAAATCCATTCTTCCCTTTAGTGGTTCCATATTTCCTCCTGTTACCGAAGCTTTATAGTCTCTCCATATGACTCCACATAGAATATGCATGGCTGTATGGGTTCTCATAAGCTTAAATCTTCTGTCCCAGTCAATTTTGCATAAGACAACCTCTCCAACTGATAAATCCTTCAAATTATCAGAAAAATGTGCAATTTTTCCATTTTTCCAAGAAACATTAGTAATATCTCTATCGGTTTCTCCAGATGAGATAGAACCAAGATCATTAGGTTGGCCTCCACCTCCAGGGAAAAAGATAGTTTTATCTAAAACTACATGATCTTCATTTATTTCAATAATTTTTGACTTAAGTTCTTTTTTATAAGCATCTGAATTATATATTTGCTCTGTCATTTTTTATCAAATTGTTTATATTTATTAGAAACTATTCTAGAGTTTAATAGATAAAAAATTAATAAAAATTACGGTCAAATAGAAATGAATTATAAAGAGAAGATTAAGTTTTTATTACCTAGAGCAATCTTATTGATAATATTTTCTATAATAGCTGTTATATTAAGAAAAAATTTATAGGAGGAATTTATGAATAATAGCGGGGTACATTTTATGATGCCTACAATTTTTAATGATAAAGATTCTATAGACATAAATTCGATGCATAGTATTTGTGAATTTGCTAAGAGGTCGGGTTGCAAGGGTTTGGTTTTATTAGGAGTAATGGGAGAAGCTCACAGACTATCTGAAGGGGAAAGAAATGTCCTCATTAAAGAAATTTCTCAACTTTCAAAAGAACTTGGCTTAATTCTTACTATTGGTGCTAGTGCAGAAAGTGGCTATCTTGCAAAAAATTATGCAGCATTTGCTTCAGATTCGGGAGCAGAACAAGTTATGGTAGCACCACCAATAATGAAAAAACCTAATGAAAATGTTCTATTTAGATATTACGAAGATATAAATAATTCGATTGGAAAAAATACAGGAATTGTAATTCAAGACTTGCCCGAACAATCTGGAGTCCATATGAGTCCCCAATTTATGGTAAACCTTCATAAAAACTTGGATAAAGTAAACTCTATAAAACTTGAAGATCCTCCAACTCCATCGAAAATTTCAAAAATAGACAAAATTAAATCTAAAGAATTAAAAATTTTTGGAGGACTTGGAGGATTATTTTTTCTTGAAGAACTTAACAGAGGGGCTTCAGGTACGATGACAGGATTTGCTTTTACTGAAATATTAGTTGAGATATACAATCTGTTTTCTTCAAATAAAATTTCCGAAGCAAAGGATATTTTTTATGAATGGTTACCAATTATTCGCTATGAAAATACTGCAGGAATCTCTTTATCTATAAGAAAAGAAATACTTAAAAGAAGAAAAATAACATATTTTTCTAATGTAAGATATCCGTCTCCAGCAATGGATCAAGATGACAAAAAAGAGCTTGATTTCATACTCAATGACTACTTAAATCGATAGTTATAATTTGTATTAAGATCAGTAGATATAGTGATATGAATAATACAACTTAAAATATATTTATATACAAATTATATTAATATCCGAAAAATAAAACTAAGTGTTGTAGTTACAACCAATCCCTCTAAACCCAATTTCAACATTGCCATCAACATTTACTAAAACTGGAGTTATTCTGTCACCTCCCGAAAGTTTTTCAACTTCTTGCCACATTTCTGGTTGTTTGGAAACATCTATTTCTTCAAACTGAATTGAGTTTTCGATTAACTCTTCCCTCATTAAGTCACAATATCCACAAGTTGGGTGACTATACATTATAGCCTTATTTTTTATTTTATTTGACGAGCTCAAGGTTTCCTCTTAAGAATTTGTAATAAAATCTATTGATTATTCTTGATATAAATCTTATCATATAAAAATATTAGAAAAATTATTACCCGCTCAGCGAGCTGACCTAAATCGTTGAGAGGGTTTTTTGTTTTAACGCAACTGGAGAAATTAGATGGTAATAGCAGATAGAAACGCATCAAGTGTAGATAACAAGAAATGGTTTAATAAAATCGATAATGTAGTTGATGTTCCAAACCTTTTAGAGATTCAAACCGAATCTTTTAATTGGCTTAAAGGGCCTGGAATAGTGGAGCTAATAGAAGAAATCTCTCCTATTGAAGACTTTTCAGGTGGAAGATTTGAAGTCAGACTTATAGACCATGAAATAAGAGAGCCTGAGTTTACAGAAGAACAATGCAGAGAAAAAGAAATTACTTATCAGGCTCCTTTATATATTACAGTCCAGCTTGTAATTAAAGAGACACAAGAAATTAAGGAGCAAGTACTATTTTTTGGACACCTACCTCTAATGACTAAAACTGGAACATTCATAATTAATGGAGCCGAAAGAGTTATAGTCTCTCAACTAGTAAGATCTCCAGGTGCATACTTTACAACAGAAACAGATCCAGCAACAGGTAGAGAATTATGTTCAGCAAAGCTTATTCCATACAGAGGAGCTTGGATAGAATTGGAAACTTCTAATAAGGATATTATTTCTGTAAAAGTTGACAGAAAAAGAAAGGCAAACATAACTACTCTATTACGAGCAATAGGTTGGAACACTGATCAAAAGATAATAAATGCTTTCAAGAATGTTGATGTTGATTCAACACACAAATTTATAAAAGCCACTCTAGCCAGAGAAGGTAAGGATGTTACACAAGACGAAGCTTTAATAGAATTTTATAAAAGGCTTAGACCAGGGGAGCCTCCAAGTGTTGAAAATGCAAAAAATTTGATTGATGGAATGTTTTTTGACCCCAAAAAATATGATTTAGGTAAAGTAGGTAGACATAAACTTAGCGCAAAATTATTGAATGCCAAAATAGATCAAAATACAAACAATGAAGATAGAACTTTAACCAAAGAAGACATAATTGGTATTATCAGAAGGCTGATTCAAATAAATAATGGTCAAGTTAAAAAAGACGATATTGATCATCTAGGCAATAGAAGAGTAAGAGGTGTAGGAGAATTAATTCAAAATCAAATTAGAGTGGGTTTAGTTAGAATGGAAAGAGTTGTTAAGGAAAGGATGTCAACTCAGATAGATCCAAGTAATACTACTCCTGCAGCATTGATAAATATTCGACCAATTGTTTCAGCACTTAGAGAATTCTTTGGTGCGTCCCAATTGTCTCAATTTATGGATCAAACAAATCCACTAGCAGAACTAACTCACAAAAGAAGGCTTTCAGCTTTAGGGCCAGGGGGACTTTCAAGAGATAGAGCTGGATTTGATGTCAGGGACGTGCACCACTCTCATTATGGAAGAATTTGTCCCATTGAAACACCTGAAGGTCCTAACATTGGTCTTCTTGGTTCTTTATCTACATTTGGAAGAATTAATGAGTTTGGTTTTATAGAAACTCCATATCGTAAAGTTCTAAATGAGTGTGGAAATAAAGAGGAAGATATTATTGGAAGAATACCCTTAAACGATATTAAAGATGATAAAGGAAAGGTAATAGTTGAATCTGGAAAGGCTATCAGTAAACAAGCATTTGAAGATATCTCTAAGCTCAAAAAGCAAGATATATTAGTAGTTCCATTCCCATCATCAAGTGTTGACGACGTGTCGTATATGACAGCTGATATAGAAGAAGATTTTAGAATAGGGCAAGCAACAACCCAAGTAGATAATAAAGGACAAATCGTTTCATCTCAAGTTGAGGTTAGGGAAGAGGAAGGCTTTGCTCATGAACCTCCTGAAAATATTGATTATATGGATGTTTCACCAATGCAAATTGTATCTGTTTCTACCGCTCTGATACCATTTCTTGAACATGATGATGCAAACAGAGCGCTAATGGGTTCAAATATGCAAAGGCAAGCTGTTCCTTGTATTAGACCTCAAGCACCTCTTGTGGGTACTGGTATGGAAAGAAGGGTTGCAATTGACTCAGGGCAGGTGATTGAATCAAGAGCAGAAGGAGTTGTAAGCAGTGTCAATGCAGATAGAATAATCGTGACTGATCTTGATGGAAATGATCATGTGCATGAAATGTATAAATATAGAAGGTCTAATCAAGGTACATGTATCAATCAAATTCCTGTTGTTAGAAAGGGTCAAAAAGTAGAGCTTAAGCAACCCTTAGCTGATTCAACTTCTACTGATGGAGCAGAACTATCATTAGGCCAAAATCTTACAGTTGCATTTATGAGCTGGGAAGGGCTAAATTACGAAGACTCTATTGTCTTGAACGAAGATTTAGTAAGAAATGATAGATTCACCTCAGTTCATATAGAGAAGCATGAAATAGAAGCTAGAGATACCAAGTTAGGTCCAGAAGAAATCACAAGAGATATTCCTAACGTTGGTGAGGAGGCTTTGGTAAGTCTTGACCAAGAAGGAATAGTAAGAATTGGAGCCAGGGTAAATCAAGGAGATATTTTGGTAGGTAAAATAACTCCAAAAGGTGAAACTGAGCTAACTGCTGAAGAAAAACTACTTAGAGCGATTTTCGGTGAAAAAGCAAGAGATGTAAAAGACAGTTCATTGAGAGTACCTCATGGTCAACATGGAAAAGTTATAGATGTAAAAATACTTACCAAAGAAAATGGAGACCAACTATTACCTGGAGTTCAAAAAATTGTAAGAGTTTGGATTGCTCATACAAGAAAAATAACCCAAGGAGATAAAATGGCAGGTAGACACGGAAATAAAGGAGTTGTTTCTAGAGTTCTTCCAAGAGAAGATATGCCCTATCTTGAAGATGGAACTCCAATAGACATAATCCTTAATCCAATTGGGGTTCCCAGTAGAATGAACCTAGGTCAGATAATGGAAACTCATTTAGGTTGGGCTGCTAATATATTAGGGTTCAAAGCAAGAACACCTGTTTTTGACGGTGCAAACGATGTGATTATTGAAGATCATTTAGCTAGGGCTTGGTTTGTCACTGCATCAAATGCCGTAGATAACAAAAAATCAGAAAACAATGAAATTGACTGGGAAGTTGTTGATGAATGGTTAGAAGAAAGAGGCTATCAAAGAGATAAATTGTGGAGTGATGCTCCATCAAATAATGGAGTCGCAAGGGATGCTTGTTTATCTATATGGTTACAAGAAGTTGCTGGAGAGAATATTGATGACTTAAAGCCTACACAACTAATGCAAAAAGCTTTAGAGATTTCTAGAGAAAAGAAAATGTCAGCTCCAATTTTTGGAAAACAAAAAGTTTATGATGGAAAAACAGGTGTTGCTTTTGAAAACCAAGTAACAGTTGGTAGCGTATATATGATGAAACTTATTCACCTTGTTGAGGATAAAATACACGCCAGGTCAACAGGCCCCTACTCATTAATTACTCAACAACCATTGGGAGGTAAAGCTCAATTCGGTGGCCAAAGATTCGGAGAAATGGAAGTATGGGCACTAGAAGCTTATTCTGCTGCTTATACTCTTCAAGAAATGTTAACAATCAAATCAGATGATGTAGTTGGAAGAGTAAAGACATATGAAGCGATAGTCAAAGGTGAGCAAGTTATACAACCAGGAGTACCTGAGTCTTTCCACGTTTTATTGAAAGAATTGCAAGGCTTGGGTCTTTCAATTGAATTATTGAACAAGAGCTTAAGTGAAGAATTGCCAACAAAATCAGCAACAGCTATGGGAGAAATAGATTGGAATGATATGTTAGATATTTCTGATTTTGATGAAGATTCTGATATAGAAATTGATGACGAATTATCAGATGAATCAAATGAAGAAATCAATGAAGACAGCGACTCAGATGAAAATGAAATAGAAATTACACTTCCAGAAGATACAGAAGAATCAGAAGAATCAGAAGAATCAGAAGAAGAAAAATAATTTCTAAGCTAGTTTTACAGCTTAACTAAGGAGAAAAAAATGACAACTAAATCATCATCAGACTTTAATTCTATAAGAATATCTTTGGCATCCCCCGAACAGATAAGGGCATGGTCATATGGAGAAGTAACAAAGCCTGAAACAATTAATTACAGGACACTAAGACCTGAAAAAGATGGATTATTTTGTGAAAAAATATTTGGTCCAACTAAAGATTGGGAATGTTACTGCGGGAAGTATAAAAAAATAAGATATAAAGGAGTTATTTGTGATAGATGTGGTGTTGAGGTTACAAGAGCTAAGGTAAGAAGAGAACGAATGGGACACATTAAGCTTGCTGCTCCCGTCGCTCACATATGGTTTTCAAAAAGTACTCCTTCTAGATTAGGATTACTACTTGATGTATCGCCCAAAAACCTAGAGAGAGTTCTTTATTTTGCGCAATATATAGTTACATCTATAAATAATGATGAAAAATTAGATGCTATCAACTTCTTCAAGCAAGATATGGAACAAAAAATTGAAGATCTAAAGAAAAAATTAGAACAGATTATAGATTCTAAAGAGTTCGAAAAAGAGCTAGAAATACTTGAAGTAAAAGTAAAAAAATCTGAACTAAAAGACCCTGAAAAGCTAGAAACAATCCTCAAGGCAAAATATGAAGAGCTAATTGATGAAGAACAAGACATCCTTGAAAATAGAATTGAAGAGTTAGAAGCTTTAGACGTCATGCAACTTTTGACAGAAGCTAAGTACAGAGAATACAGAGATAAATATGGTCCTGTTTTTGTAGCAGAAATGGGAGCAGAGGCTATTCTAAAAATTTTGAAAGAATTTGACCTAGAAAAAGCCACTGAATCTTTGATTGATGAGATAAGGCAAACATCAGGACAGAGAAGAAAAAAAGCTATTAAGAGACTGAGGGTAATTGAAAGCTTTAAACAAAGTGGAAATAAGCCTGAATGGATGGTACTGACAATTTTGCCAGTACTTCCTCCAGAACTACACCCAATGGTTCAATTAGATGGAGGAAGATTTGCAACATCAGACCTTAATGATTTATACAGAAGAGTTATCAATAGAAATAATAGATTAAAGCATCTTCTAGACTTACAGGCACCAGAAATTATTATAAGAAATGAAAAAAGAATGCTTCAGGAAGCAGTAGATGCGCTTATAGATAATGGCAGAAGAGGAAGGCCCATACTAGGATCTCATAATCATAAATTGAAATCCCTAACAGATTTACTAAGAGGTAAACAAGGAAGATTTAGACAAAATCTTCTTGGAAAAAGAGTAGATTACTCAGGACGATCTGTAATAATTTCAGGTCCTCAACTAAAACTTTATGAATGTGGTTTGCCCAAAAAGATGGCATTAGAGTTATTCAAGCCTTTTGTTATGAATTCCTTAGTAGTCAAGGGATACGCTCATAATATCAAGTCTGCCAAAAGATTAGCTGAAAGATCTCAACCTGAAATATGGGATATTTTAGAAGAAGTAATCAAAGACCATCCAGTGTTACTAAATAGAGCACCAACTCTTCATAGACTTGGAATTCAAGCATTTCAACCTGTACTCGTTGAGGGATCAGCCATTCAACTTCATCCTCTTGTATGTACAGCTTTTAATGCTGACTTTGATGGAGACCAAATGGCCGTTCATGTTCCTTTATCTAAGGAATCAGTCTTAGAAGCAAAAAAAATAATGCTATCAACAAATAACATGCTTGCTCCTAGGTCAGGAGAACCCATTGTGGCTCCTAACTTAGATATGGTTCTAGGTATTTACTACCTGACTGGAATGGAGAAAAAAGAGGAAAATAAAAAGATTTCTACATTTGATTCAAGAGAATCTGCTATTTTTGCCTACGAGGTTGAAAATTTAGCTTTGAGAGAACCAATAAAAATAAAAATAAATGATGAGTATATTGAAACAACCGTTGGTAGATTATTATGGCATGAAATTATTCCTGAAGAGCTAGGCTTCAGAAACCAACAATTTACGAAAGGTTCAATTGAAGACCTTGTTGCTGACTGTTATGGTCTTTTAGGAAAAGATATTACCACAGTAGTACTTGATGATATCAAGGACATAGGTTTTAAGTATGCCACAGTTTCTGGAACAACAATTGCTATCAAAGACATCATTACACCGCCTCAAAAACAATCTTTACTTTCTTCAGCTGACCAAAAAATCAGAAAACTAGAAGAGCAATATATGGAAGGTATGATAACACAGGCTGAAAGATACCAAAGCTCTATAAATGTATGGGAAGATGTTTCAAAAAAAATGGAGTCTGCAGTTTCGGATTCACTTCCAAACTATGCTGGAATATACTCAATGGCTGACTCAGGAGCTAAAGGTAACTTGGCCCAAATAAAGCAAATGGCTGGGATGAGAGGCTTAATGTCAGATCCTAAAGGTAGAATTATCGAATTACCTATTAGATCTTCATTTGCAGAGGGACTAACTGTTATGGAATACTTTATCTCTACTCATGGAGCTAGGAAAGGTTTAGCTGATACTGCACTAAGAACAGCTGACTCTGGTTACTTGACTAGACGTTTAGCTGACGTAGCACAAGACTTGATTATAAATACAGTAGATGATGAAAATGCTGTAGGTATTAGAATTAAAGCAGATGATGATAATATGGGTTCAAGCTTAGCAGATAGAATTGTTAGCAGGTTTCCTTCAATCCCTGTAACTCATCCTGAAACGGGAGAAATTATTGTGGATACTGAGACCATAATATCTCCGGCTCTAGCTAAAGAGATAGAAGCCTTAGGTATTGAAGAAGTATGGTGTTATTCTCCCCTATCTTCTACTGCCAAAAAAGGTATATCTCAAAAATGTTATGGAGCATCTCTCGCAACAGGAGAGCCTTCAATGATGGGTGAAGCTGTTGGAATTATTGCTGCTCAATCTATTGGAGAGCCAGGTACTCAATTGACTATGAGAACTTTCCATACAGGTGGTATTGCCGGATTAGATATTACATCTGGTTTGCCAAGAGTTATTGAGCTTTTTGAAGCAAGAATTCCAAAAGGAGTTTCGATACTTTCTGAAATTTCAGGAAATGTAAATTTAGGTAATGTAGGAGAACTAAGAGTTGTTAGAGTTTCCAATACTGAAAAAAATTCTGTTACAACTCAAATACCTGAAACACACAGAGCAACGGTAAAAACAGGACAAAGGATAGGTGTAGGAGAAACTATTATTTCTATAAAGAAATCGTTGGTTCCAAAATTAAAAAAACAAGATGATTTTGAAGAAATTTCGAGAGATATTGTTGCGCCTTATGAAGGAATAGTCAACGTATCTAAAAATGAAATAACAATTACTTGGGAAGATGAAAATGAAAGAGAATACGCAATACCTGCTGCGTCTGAATTACTAGTATCAGACGGACAAAAAATTGAAGCTGGAGAACCTATAACATCTGGCCCAAAAAATCCCCATGAAATACTAAGAATTCAAGGAGTAGAAGAAGTTCAAACCTACTTGATAAATGAAGTACAAGCAGTTTATAGGTCTCAAGGTGTTCACATACATGATAAGCACATTGAAGTTATATTAAAACAAATGCTTAGAAAAGTAAGAATAGAAAATGCAGGAGATACTGGTTTACTACCTGGTGAACTCATTGATAAGTTTGATTTTGAAGAACTAAATTTAGCTATGCTCAATGAAAATAAGGAAACAGCAGAGGCTATACCTGTTCTTCTTGGAGTAACAAGAGCATCTCTAGTTACAGATTCTTTCTTGGCTGCAGCTAGTTTCCAAGAAACTGCAAGAGTATTAACTGAAGCGGCTGTTAATGGTTCAGTTGATCAATTATCTGGATTAAAAGAAAATGTTATCATCGGTAGGTTAATACCTGCTAGAATGGATCAGTCCCCAGAGGGTCTAGAATTATTAGGAATTGATAAAGAAAGTCTTTCGTCAGAAGGTTCTGGACTAACAGGAATGACAGAAGCTCCTGCAACTTTTGAAGAGGCATTAGCTGCTATTGCTGGTGAAGAAGATGTAAGTGGAAATAAAGATGCTAATGACTCAACAGAAGATTTATTAGATTTATTAAATCTTGATACGGAAGAAAATAGTAATGAAAATGAACCAGATGAAATTGATCTAAGCAATATGCTTAATTTAGAAGAAGATTCAGATACTGAAGAAGAAAAAGAATAATAGCTTTTTGGGCGGTTAGCTCAGCTGGCTAGAGCGCGTCGTTGACATCGACGAGGTCACAGGTTCAAGTCCTGTATCGCCCACCAGTATAAATTTGCTACTATTTATACTGTCGTTAAAGTCTTTTTGGATATATGTTATTTAGATGTAGTTATTGAAAGAGGTTAATAATTAATTCTTCAGTAAGAAAAATAATAATTAGAAGTATATTTTGGATAGTTTATTCATATATTTTATATATTGCTATTATTGATAAATGGTGGGTTTGGATAGCGATATTATCACCTGTGCTATTTTATGTTTTTTATTATGAAGACTTACCAAAATTTCTTAAAATAAAAAAGAAATGACAAGAATAGTTATAAGGGGTCAATAATGACTAAAAGTCCCATAGAAAACGTTAAAGCATTAACCTTTGATATATTTGGAACTGTGCTTGACCTTGCTGGAAGCCTTATACCTCCTTTGGATAATCTTTTGAAAGAATGCGGTAATAAAGATAACTTAAAGGGTGCTGACGTTTGGGCTCAATGGAGACTGAGGCAACGTATTGAGCAATATCAAGACAATTTATTTATGTTAGGTCACAGCGGTTACTTGGCTGTTAAAAGGCGTGCCCTAATATATAGTTTAAAAAACCTAAAAGTTGAATTTACTTATAAACAAATAGATGAATTCATGGAGGCATATCAATATCTATCTCCATTCCCCGATGCAATTGAAGGATTATATAGATTAAATCAAAAATATGACCTTGTGATGCTTTCAAATGGTGAACAAAGTTACCTAGAACATTTAGCTAAAAATCAAATTAAGTTTGATTTTGATTCAATTTTATCTGCAGAATCAGTTGGACAATTTAAACCTCATCCTGCTGTCTATCGTTATGCAGCTAAAGAATTGAATCTCGAGCCTAGAGAGATAATGATGGTAGCAGCACATTCTTTTGACACTTTGGGAGCAAAAATAAGTGGTTACCGTGGAGCTTACGTCAACAGATATGATTTACCCTATGATGAGTCTAAATTTTACGAATTATATATGCCGGATTATACAACAAAAAATTTCCCTGAATTATGTGATTTATTGGGTGTCTAAAAAAAATATTTAATAAAGCTACCTATTTGAACAACGTTCTAACAATTAGTGTAAAATCTAATAAGAAAAAGTAATTTTATGGTGACTATAAATAAAATCATAACTATAAATTTTATTTTATTATTTTTCTTGTTTTCTGGAATTAGTAGTGAAAATAATATTTATGCTCAAATGCCTTCTTCTGGAGGAGATTTTTTATTTGAAGAATCAGATTGTAGATATAATCCTGGTACAGGTGAAGTCTTCTGTGAATTAACTCTTGATACAAGTATGCAAATAATGACGCAGACTGTAGCGCCTAAAGAATACTACGAAGGTCAAGGAGTTTGGTTTCAAGGATGTAGAATTCCAGGTCAAGATCATAATACTCATGATTCTGCTTGGATTGAAAGACACTACAGTGCTGAAGCTGGATCAATTGGTATTTGGGGAGAGAGTGTTACTAACTTCTATGATTTGGATCCATCTACAAAGGTTACTCATGTTTTATTTAGAGGAAATGTACCTCAAGAGCCTGATAGGCAAAGAATTAGATGCCAATATCAATTTTTTACAGTAGATTCTCCTTTGGTACAACCTGGTGGACCTTATCATAATCCTCAATGGGAAGCTGATCAAGAAACACAAAGAATGTATGAAGAAGCAGAGAGAATTAGAAGAGAAGCTGAAAGAGCAAGAGCTGAAGAAGAGCTAATTCGTGCTAAACAACAGGCTGAACTTGATCTTCAAAGACAAGAGGAAGAAAGAAAAAGAAATGTGCAAGATCAAGGTGGATTTCAAGATTTGTTTGGGCAAGGACCTGTTGGAAATATATTTAGTAACTCATTTCAACCGCCTGATGATTTACCATTAGGAGCTTACATAAACTTAACTGAAATTCCCTCTGATGCAAGCGAGGTTGTAACAGATTGTGTCGCTAATTATATATCTTCTGAAACAGGAATGAGTTACGAGCAAGCATATATGGACTTTGCTTATTCTCTGGGCGTAAGAATGATGGATGAACCAGATTTTTATTATGAATCTGTTACTAATTGTATGCATTTGAGTTTTGACAAGCTTCTAAGTGGAGCTTGGGGAATTAATGGAGATTATTTTACAGAAAACCCTCCTCTTGGAGACTTAGATGGTCTTATAGATGACTGCATAGTCCCTCATCTGTCAAATGCTTTAAATATTCCTAGAGAATTCATTTTAGATGATGTCGAGAATGTGAGAAGTGGTAAAAGATCGATTACTAGGGAGGAAATGCTAGCTTCCTACGATTGTTGGATAACTCATGATGGCAGGTATAATAACAACTTTATAGAACCTCCTCAAAATGGTGGTGGTTATGAGACCTTAGATATTGGATTGCTATTCGACTTTATTTATGGAGATGAAGATATACCTGGTCAAAATTGTATGCTTAATTCACTAAGTTCAATACATTTTGATTTAGGATTCTCCCAATCCATAATAGATAGTTTAGTTGACTTTGCTTTTGGACAAACTGATGAGTGGGTTATCTATGAAGATCGTCTTAGTGATGAGCATCAAAATTATGTGATAAATACCATAATTGGATGCAACCAAGATTTAGAATGGCTTAGAGACTATCAAGCTTCACTTACTCAAGGGCCTGATCTAGAAGCTGTTTTTGCTAGGCTACTTCAACCAGAATTTAGAGACTGCATTATTGGAAAATTTGAAGATTATGGAGATATAGAAGAACGATGGGGTAATGAATTATATGACATGATGCTAAAAGGATTTGTTGAAGCTCAAGATCCAACAGAATATACTAATAGACCTCTTGGTGAACAACAATACAGTTCAATAGTTGATTGTGCAGTAGAGTTTGAAGTTGATCCAGAAACTCTAATTTATGTCCCAGGATATCTAAGCCAGTACACTCACTTTATAGATGAAGTAGAATTTTCATGGTCTAGAGGACTTGATAGAGATGCTAAAAATTACACACTTGTGGAATGTGTAACTGATGGTTTTCAAAACTCAGGTTATGGAGATGATTTAGTAAGAAAAGCTCAAGAATCTGCTGAGACCATGATTTGGAATGTATTTCAAAGTGGCTTAGGAGTTAATTCCCAAAAACCATTAGGTAGAGATTTTACTGATATTGAATTATATACTGTTTTTGATTGTTTGGAAAATAAGCAAGAATTCGAATGGATAGTCAATGTATATAATAGTGACTATAACTACGAACCTCTTTTTGAAAGTGGATTGTTTTCACAGTCAAATGTAGATTTTCAATCTTCTGCTGCTGATTTCAGGCAATCTATATCAAGCAACTTTTCTGAACAAGAGAATTCGAATATTACATCAGGATCTCTAACTCTAGGAGAACCTTTAGAAATGGAAAGGTTAGAAGCAGTTAACTTAGCCAAAGGATCAGCAGCTGAAGATTGTATGGTGGCAAACCTTGCTAGAGAAAAAGGCGAAACTGAAAATTATATCAGATCTTCTTATATATCTAATTTAATATGGGAGCCTACTCAAAGACCTTCAAAAAATGAAAGAGAATCTCTTCAAAATTGTGAATCTCAAATTAGATCTGTAACTCAGGGATTAGGTGGCTTAGAATTATTATTAAGGTTTGGTTCATACGGTGATCCTGATTATCTATCTGAACCTTCAGATAGCCAAAGAGCATGTATGGTGAATGAGTATAAAAATGACTTTGGTTATATGATTGAAAGTTATGGAGGAAATCCAACAGAAAGTTCTGCAAAAGCTATTTCAGAAATATCGTTGCCGGGAACTTATAATGGTTATCATCCAATTTTAGGAGATGTTCCTAACGTAAGACCTCCAACATCTAAAGAACTTAATGCAATATCCAACTGTAGAGTTGAAGATTTATTTATTTATGAAGGAAGTAGACTCAGAAAACTAATACCTGGAGTTAATACTTCGGATCTTCCTATAGGAGACCTGGCGACCCCTACAGGTTTAGCTATAATTGGTATTATAATAACCCTTTTCTTTTCAACTCTTCAAATGATTAGAGGAAAATAATTATCTTATGAAAATTTTTAGAAGAAAAATTTATAAAGAAATAAAAGAAAATACAAATAAAAAGTTAGAAAATTATAAATCAAGAAAAGATAAATTAAAATTTTTGAATAATGTTTTCGAATCTGAGGATGATACAGATGTATTTTTGGGATAATTTCAGCACGAAGTATTTATGAACACAAAAAAAGCAAATCTCATAAACTCAATTTCCTTGATTCTAATTGGATTTTGGGGATTTATTGATGTGTCTTCAATTACTGCCTTAATACCATCAATTTTTGGTGTACTTATTTTAATTTGTTATTTTTTTTCAAGAAAGAATCAAAAACTAAATTTGATATTTGCTCATATAGCTGTGTTGCTAACAATCCTTATATTAATTGCTCTTATAGGCACTAGACTTCCTAAATCATTAGATGAAGGAGGTTTAGGTCTTATAAGGCTGATAATTATGATTTCTACCGGTTCTTTTGCTCTGATAATATTTGTTAAGAGCTTTATAGAATCAAGAAAAAGTTAGCAATAATATCAGAATAGCTAGAAAAAGAATTAGCCTGGGTGATGAAAAAATATTTCGGATAATTCAGGAGATGTTGATGAATTATATGATCTAACTAACGTGCCTTGGGAACCCAGGAATCTATCTGCCAAAAATAAATATTCTTATGTCATTAATGAGATGAAAAATCTTCTTCTCAATTAGATGATTGAAACAGAAGACAAAACACCTGTCGAATTACCGAAGAAAGTAGGGAGAGAGTTTGATTTTAGTTAAGTTAGTCAAATTTATTTAACTTTTTTTTATTAAACAATTTTTTTTATTTAGAATATATAAAATTATAAGTATGTCTACAAATAATGATATTTCCATTTATTGGATTAGAAATGACCTTAGAATTTCAGATAATCTTGCTCTGTTAAAATCTAGTGAATTCAACAATGTTATACCTATCTTTATACTTGATGATATAAATTCCGAAGAGAATAATTTGGGAGGTGCTAGCAGATGGTGGCTACACAATTCATTAGAAAAATTAAATTCAAAATTTGATAATAAGATATCTTTTTATAAAGGCGATCCTATACAAATATTCAAAGATATTGAAAAAAAACTCGAATTAAATGCTGTCTTTTGGAACAGGAGTTATGAACCATGGAGTATAGAGAGAGATAAGAAGATTAAAAAATATCTAACTGATAAAAATATAAAAGTTTACTCATATAACTCATCTTTATTATGGGAACCAACTGAAATCTTAAAATCAGACAAAACACCATATAAAGTTTTTACTCCATACTACAGAAAGGGATGTCTCGTTCATTCAGAGCCAAGACTGCCGAGAGAAAATGCAAACTTAAATCATCTAATAAAAGATGAAAATAATACAATGAGTATAAATTCTTTAGGCTTACTAGATAAATTTAACTGGTACGAAAACTTTGATAATCATTGGAATGTTGGTGAAGAGGGAGCCTTAGAAAAATTACAAATATTTTTGAGTGATGGATTAGATGGTTATAAAGATGGGAGAAACTTCCCTATGAAACAAAATGTTTCTCAACTTTCACCATATCTACATTTCGGCGAAATATCTCCTAATAAGGTTTGGTATGAGTCAAATAAATATAAGGATATATATTCAGAAAAAGATATAAGTCATTTTCAAAGTGAACTGGCCTGGAGGGAATTTTCTTATTATCTTCTGTTCCATTTCCCTCACATCACAAATAAAAATCTTCAAAGTAAATTTGACGAATTTGAATGGGATGACAATTTACAAAATTTAGAAAGATGGAAAAAAGGAGAAACCGGATATCCAATTATTGATGCAGGCATGCGAGAGTTATGGAATACAGGTTATATGCATAATAGGGTAAGAATGATCGTTGGATCATTTTTAGTTAAAAACTTACTCTTACATTGGAAATTAGGAGAAAGATGGTTTTGGGACTGTTTAGTTGATGCTGATTTGGCCTCAAACACAGCAAGTTGGCAGTGGGTTGCTGGAACTGGTGCAGATGCAGCTCCATATTTTAGAATTTTTAATCCCGTAACTCAAGGTATCAAGTTTGATCCCCAAGGGGAATATATAAAAAAACATATCCCAGAACTAAAAGATTTGGATATAAAATATCTTTACAGTCCATGGGAAGCTTCAGCTGAAGAGCTTGAAAAGGCTAATATTTTTTTAGGTCAAAATTATCCTCACCCAATCATTGATCTCAAAGACTCTAGGAATAAAGCTCTTGAAAATTTCTCTAATTTATAAAATCATTAAGAAATGTAATGATTAATAAAATTTATTTCTTATCAATACTCTACGCTTTTGTTATTGGTGGTTTTTTTGGCCTTTGGTTAAATCTAGGGGTCTTTTGGGGTATTGTGATAGGGGTCATTACTTTAGTTCTTACTATTTATTCTGAAAAAATAAGACAAAATAATAATAAAAATAAATAATCAGACAAGATGATAAAAAAAGAAAATCAAAACTCATTAATAAATTTATTTATTTCATATTTGCTCGCAATTTTAATAGGTGGATTGTTAGGGATGTTTCTCTGTAAAATTCTGTAGAGAAATATATAAATTACATTGTGCTATTATTTCAATGTAATAAACTAATCTTATGAATGACGCAAATCTAGAAATTCACTTAGGTGACAACTTAAAAATACTAAAAAAATTCAAAGATAAATCTATTGATCTAATTTATATTGACCCTCCATTTAATACAGGAAAAATACAATCAAGAACTAGAATAAAAACAACAAGATCTGATGATGGTGACAGAATTGGATTCAAGGGCCAAACTTACAAAACTGAAATACTTGGAAAGCAAAGCTATAAAGATATTTTTGATGATTACATAGAATTCTTAAGAGACAGAATAATTGAAGCAAGAAGAATTTTGAAGCCTAATGGTAGCTTTTTTTTACATCTAGATTACAGAGAAATACATTATGCAAAAGTAATGTGCGATGAAATATTTGGCCGAGAGTCATTCATCAATGAGATAATTTGGTCCTATGATTACGGTGCAAGAAGTAAAAGTAAATGGTCTGCTAAACACGATAACATCCTATGGTATGCAATAAATCCAGAT
>MDSY01109345.1_pt1 | contig 18517 bp, 11 predicted proteins | sample 811131 | NCBI WGS metagenome assembly MDSY01 (sample SAMN05326643, study PRJNA326480) | marine metagenome | isolation source: seawater | place: Atlantic Ocean: South West | collected 2010
CAGTGACGGGGCGGTTTCTGGAAGTCGGTGGGTGAATGGAAAAGCCAGCGGGTCGGTCAGGGAACACGGGACCGCTGCGGCGGCGGCGGCGGCTGATTTCGCCATGCTCGTCGCGGCGCGCGACGCGACCGAGGCGGCGGCGCGCTTGGTCGCCAAAGCGGAGCGCAGGGAAAAGAAAGGGGGAAGGAAAGGGGAGGCAAACTCTTCAGAAGAAACATTCAAACATTCAAAACCTTCACCTCCTCTTCCCCTGACCGGTCCTTGTGACCCTTTGTGGATCGAAGCGAGTCATTCTGTGATCCCCGCCACGCGAACGGCGCGCGTCGCGTTTCGGTGTCGCCCGCCGCCGCCGTCAAACGAAAGCGGCGCCGCCGGCGCGGCGGGCTTGTCCGGGACGCTTCGAGTGGGCACGCACGGCGAGTGCGCGTTTTCCAACGACACGCGCAGTATCACAGTAGAGCTCGCGGGTGAGAGCGCCAAGGTAAACGCGGCAAACGCAGCGAGAGACGTGGTGGGCGTCTCGGGCGTTGGCGCCGACGGCGGCGCCGCGTTTGCGTCACTCGCGGGCAACGGCGGATATGTCGGACACCGCGTGAAACGATCCGGCGTGGGCGTGGATGAAGAGTGCGTCATTGAGGTTGACGTGAACGTGAAAAGCTTTGGGCCGGTTGGAATTCGACCGATCGTGACGTATCCGAACCAGGTGAACATGCACTTAGGCAGTCCTGGAGACGGCGCGCCGCAACCCACGCTGCGGTGCGTTGAGTACGCACTGCCGCTGTCGAAACTGTTGGTGCCGAACGAAAACCTTCAAAACGACCCGAGCAGGTTCGAACAGCTCTGGGCGCTGTTACCCTCAACGTTTGAGCTCGGGTGTGTTGTTGACTTGGCGCAAGCGCAGAGCGAAGGGTACTCCGTACCTGATGCGATTCATCTAAACGCGCTAGGCGCGCCTGATGTTGACCGCGCGATTATCAACGTCGCCGTCGCCGCGTTAGGCGGCGAGACGGAAACGAAAGCGAAGAGACGAAATTCGAAAAAAACGCAATACCCGAAACCGTTCGCGCGGTGTGGCGGGTACGCGCTCGGCTCGGCGGGCGCGGCGTGCGAGCGCTTCGCGGCGGTGACTTGGGACGGTGAGCACTTGCTTTGTGCGCTGTTCGCGTCTAGCTGGGGTGTGCGTCTTGAGTACCGCGCGCGATCGCCCGCGACGCTCGCGCCAATTGCGGCGGATCCATCTGGGTGGCTTGCAGACGTGGCGGGCAAGGCGTTGGTGGTTGCGGATTTCGATACGGAAACAGCGGGGGACGCGACCTTGTTCCGGCCGACGATGACCGCGACAGCGGAGATGCTCGCGAACGGCCCGCAGGCAGGAAACGGCGTGAAGCTGCGCGATGCCGCCGCGCAGGAGTGGAAGGCGATGACTGTCGCGTGAGGGGGTGTACGCGACGACGAGGGAGAGAGTCGGGTTCGTCGCGCGATGTATTTATCAATCATGTTTTTTTATTCGTCTCGTCTCGTTCCTCATTCATTCATCATCCGTTTCTTCATCCTGCTCCGACGCACCGTTCGCCATTGCCCATTCAGCCACCGCCAGGTGACCATGCTCCTCCGCAAACTCAACCGTCCTGTGGTTCCACGGGCAGCCGTTCGCGCGCGCCCACTGTAGCACCTCAAGGTGTCCGCCCCCTGCAGTCGCTGCGCATGTGTCCACGATCCACTCGCACCCATTCGCGTGTGCCAACTGCAGCACATTAAGACGTCCGCCCGCCGCCGCCATTGCGCACGTGTCCTCGTCCCATGTGCATCCGTTAGCGCGCAACCACTGCAGCACCTCGAGGTGCCCGCCGTGCGCCGCGTATACACACTTCTCTTCGTCCCACGGGCAGCCGTTCGCGTGTAACCACTGCAGTGTCTCGAGCTGCCCTCGAGCATAACAGCACGCTATTCATCAAACTATTCAAACCGAAGCTCCGTCGCCGTTACCGCGTCACGCATCGGACGGCTCACCACGCGGAGCTGAGCGAGATCTCTGGGATCGTCAAAATACTGAGATCTGAGGATGTGCGTGACGACGATGTCGTCGAGGCCCGGGATGGCTTCTCCCGTGTCGAACGGGTGCGTGTCGGTCGTGTTAGGAGTATCGGTAGCAGCTTTCGTGTTGGAGGACATCACGGTAGGGGTAGGTGGTGTGGTTGGTGTTGTGCGTGTATGGCGCGCGTCGTTGTGTGTCGTTTCTTCCCTGAAAAGCGTTTTATTTACGTTTTTGAGTTGACCTAAATTAAATCCTGCCTTGTTTCGCTCTTCATCGCACGTTCCCTCCCTAGTACTTCCCCACCACCGGCGAGACGCCCGTGAGCGGCGCGCGCGTGGTGATGCTCCCCATCCTGACCACCACCTCCCCCGCGGTCGCATCCACGTCAACCACCTCCGCCTCTGCGTCCCCCATTCTTCGCACCGTGACCGTCGAGCCGACCCGCGGCAGAAAAACGTCCCCATCGACGGAATCGAAGGAATCGAAACTCACGCCGTCTTCGTCTTGCAACACGGAAGCGTCCACCGAATCCGGTCGTTTGTTTCGCCTACGCCCAGGAACTGCGTCACCTGTAGCCATGTCTATGATCCACCCATCCGGCATTAGCGAATCAGCAACCGAATCGAGGTCTTCTTTTGATTTTACTTCAGTCAGCGCTTGTTTCGCAATGAGGACGCCCGCCGCGCCTCGCGTGTTCGCCGCCTCCACTGCCATCGACGCTCGTAGACCGAGCCGAGCAGCCCCTCTCTGGATAACGTCCGCGTGCAAATCCTTGGCGCGCTCCAGCGCATCCGACGCGTTCCGCGCGCGAACTGTCTGCACCTCTCTTTCTTTTTCCAAGGCAACAGCGAGCTCGGCGAAGTCCGCGTTTGTGTCGTTCGCGTCACTTGTGTCAATCGCGTTCGAGCGCCGTCCCCTTACCCACCGCATTTCCGCCGCGTCCGCGAGGTTCTCTTCCAGCCCAAGGCCACGTGCCACGGCTAACGCGTTGGACGCACCTGATGTCCCCCACAGCAACCTGTACGTCGGCCGGAGCGTTGCGGTGTTGAACTCCACAGCGGCGTTCGCGGCGCCCGGAAACGGATCCACCTTCGTTTGATGAGTGCCGTCGTTTTCAACCGCCACTCCACCCGCGAGCGCCTTGACTTCTTCGTAGTGGCTCGTCGCCACGGTGAGCGCGGCTCTGTTCGCGGACGCTCGTAATACCGCAGCGGCGAGTGCCGCGCCTTCCGCCGGGTCGGTACCTCCCCCGGGCTCATCGAGAAGCACAACCACGCTATCGTTCGTATCCAGCGCCGCGGCGAGGATTCTGCGCAGACGCGTGAGGTGCGCTGAAAACGTGCTTAGGCCGCCGTCCAGATCCAGGTTCTGCGCGTCTCCCAGGTCGGCCAAGACACGCGATGTCCACGGCACGAACGCAGTTTCATTCAAGGCAGTGGGCAGGTGCAAACCAGCCCTCGCCATGAGCAATGCGAGTCCCAGCGCTTTCAACGAAGCGGTTTTCCCGCCGGTGTTTGGGCCGGTGATCGCGACGAGGCGAGTTTTGTTCGGCGGCGAGAAATCAACAGGCACGACATCGATCGCGTCGGACCGGTTTTCAACTCGCGGGGTTTCTGTTTCTTGAGTTAATAACTCGTCCTCCTCCTCCCCAGTGGTGCTTAATTTGTCCCACCCGTCCACCTCCTCGTCCTCGCCAACTTTGCCCCCGCGGGGAAGCACCGGCAAACGCGGCTGCAACAAAAGCGGGTGCTGCATGCCGGGGAGAGAAATCGTGTTTGTGGTTTCTTTTTCCGACACTTTGAAAATTTCCGGGGCTTTCGCGGAGAGCCACTTGGCGTGCTCGGCTCGTGCGGCGGCCATGTCGATGGAGGCTAAAGCGTCAACTGCTTTCAATAAACCAACGCCGTTGTCACTGCCGAGAACTTTCTCAGTCAACTCCTTCAAAATCCGTTCAGTCTCCAGCTCTTCCTCCGCCCCCAACTCCATCAACCGGTTGTTCAGCGGCGTGGCTTCTATCGGTTCTTTGAACACCGTCGCGCCTGTTCCAGACGCACCTAAAACTACGCCCTCCATCTCCGATTGCGCCCCGGATTTCATTGGGATGCATTCACGACCGAGCCGAGATACAACCTGCGCGCGCTCGGCAAAGTTTTTGCGCGCCAAATAGTTGGCCTTTTCGAGGAGGAGTTGTCGCAAGGTTGTTTCCGTTTCCCGGCGTTCGGACCTGATTGTTTTTAGTTTCTCACTCGCGTCGTCCTTGACGTTCCCTCCTGGGACGGCAATACACCGCGCGATTTCGGGTTCAAGGGTTGAGTCGATCCGAGTCAACGGCAGGGCTAACTCCGTAAGCGACGACATACTTTTTTCGTCCCCGGTGCTTCCGTCGATTGCATTCCAAATTGCGTTCGCCGCGTTCGCGGTGGTGGCTATGTCCGCGAGCGATGCGCCGGATAACACTCTGCCTCGTGTCGCCCCTAAAACCCAGGGTCGTATATCCCTGGTGCCCTCGAACACCTCTCTGGGGAACCGCCCGGTTTCCCGGAGCTCCGCCGTCGCGGATGTTTCGCGTAAAAGCCTTTGCGAATCCTCAAAGTCTTCCCCGAGAGGTAAAACGGGATCGCATGACCGGTACCCTAACGTCGTAGCCGTGAACGCGCGTACCTGCGCCGAAAGCTCTGGCCATTGCAACAGCACACGTGCTTCCGTATCAAGCTCCTCGGGCGTGGGTTCACGGCGTGCCTCGTCCTCATCATCCTCGTCCTCCTCGTCCTGGACATCAAAACTTGATGTCGCCGCCGCTCTACAACGAGAAGTGGAGGCTGTGCACCTGGCCTGTCGACTCGCAGGCGTCTCTATGACGCGAGAAGGACACCGCTTAGTGCGCGGCGCGCATCCCGCCACCGCGAACGCCGCCGTGGACGCCATCGCGGCGGACGCCATCACCAGCGCGGCGCGGCGAGTTCTGCAGCCCATCGACGTCATCTATCCTTGATGGATAATCTTGGAACGAAAAAGCGAATAAAAAGCCGCCGAGAATCACATCGCGCGTCGGCGTGCGACATGCGACGCAGGGCGAAGGACGGCGCGAAGCGGCGAGGAAAGCCACCTAAGGTGCTAGACAGGAGTGAGGGTAAAAGGTCGGAGCCGCACAACTTTGTGCCTGACGCTGGTCCTGGGTGCGTCATCGCACATGGAGTAGGTGTGGAATGGGCACTTGGGAGCGAAAAAATCGACCCTCGAGACTACGATCGCGACGCTGTGTTTCCCGACCTAGCCGTGGACCCCGAAACTGGGACGCTCTCAGTGGTAAACGCCACAAATACGTCAAGAGTGGCGTACGTCACGGTGTACGACCACCCCGTGCTGAAACGAGACGGCACACAACACCCTGTGGGAAGGACCGTGGATTCCAATCGTACAGAAAGGCATTGTACAACTTTTATTTTATTACTGCCTCCGCGCATCATACTACACGCCGGGACGCTCACCTCTCCGTCATCGGAAATCGACAGCGACGTGCAGGACTGGCGTGAACACCCCGAGCCGGAAGATGAACATTGTCAAACCCTAGGGTTTCCCCTTGAGGGCCAAGAACCGTATCTGTGCACGCAAGGCGAAGGCGGGTCTTTGACGCACTTTTTCTCGGGCAACCTTCACGCGATTGATTTTCGGTGTCCTGTTGGTACCGAGTTAATCGCCGTGGCGGACGCGACGGTGATGGAGGTTTCGGACACCGAAACGTGCACCGGCGTGGCGACTGCAAACTTGTTCAAGTGGAACAGCGTGATGCTTAAGATTTTGAATGAGACTGATGGAAGTGGGGAAGAAAGTATCGACGGTGAACCAAACCAAAACAACCCAAAAAGTCCAGAAACAAAAGGTGGGGATTTATTCGTCGAGTACGTGCATATTAAAACTGGATCGGTTTGCGTCGCTGTTGGCGACGTCGTCAAGAAGGGCCAGAAGATATGCGAAAGCGGCAGTGTCGGGTTTTCACCAGAGCCGCATTTGCACTTTACCGCGTTTCGGTCGCGGGATAAAACAGCCGCGACGACGCGCGTGAGGTTTTTGTCGGAGGGCGGAGATGACAATGAAAATGAAAAAGTTGACAAACCGTTCCTTCCAATCGCTGGGCGGTGGTACGACAAGTCAGGCGAAGTTCCGCAGCCAGTGAGTTGCGATACCTAGACCTGATACTAGCAACACTGTATACCATGGACCTATACCAATAGTCACGAATTTCATTACACTGAATACGTCTTAACACGTCCCTCTGTCAATAGCCCATTTAGTTTTGCAGTTTCCTGAGCAGGTTTGAGCCGGTGAGTGCGGCGCCGAAGCCGACGATTGAGACGCCCGCGACGGCGGCTTGCGCTGCGATTTGCACAGCGGAGTCATCGGGGATGGCGTACACCGCGGCGGAGCCGGCGGCGGCCAGGGCGAAGCCCAAGAAAAGAATCGTGGAAGGGGCGCCGCGGTCGTAGATGAGGGCTTCGCCTTTCGAGAGCAAACCGGCTTTTTCGATGTCCGAAAGCGAGATGGAATCGGCAATGCCGAGTAAACCCAGCTCCTCCGCCGCGGTCACGGCTTTGCCGATCAAACGCAGCTCCGCGGCTTTGCCGATCACCTTGGGCTTCTGTTGCTTCGCAGCGGCGGTGACCTGGAGGTGTGGGTTGTGTGGAGCAGACAGAGGGTCAGAGTCTCGGAAGGGTGTGGACGACGGTTCGATGATGACGGATAGAGGTGCAATCAGATTCGATCGTGGGAGGTGACGGTGCACGTACCCGGACGTCACGCGTTTTGCGCGCGGTCGTGGCCTTGCGGGCGACGACGCGCGTGGAGACGAGCGAGGCGGACATGGTCATGGAGGCCATCGTGACGAGTTCACGTGGGGGTGTAAGTGATGGCAATGGCGAGCACGCTTTCCAGGCTGTCCACGCTGGCACATTTAGTGGTAAATCGTGAAATTTGCTTTTGCTTTGAAAGTTGAGCGGAGCCTTGATCAAGTACACATATTGATAAATGATATTCAAAGGGTCTTTAACCGGTGAGTGAAACAGAAGTTTTTGCAATCCCATTCAGCTTTGCGTACTCAGACAGGCGCTCAGTGCTTCACAGTGTACCTGCGGCGAGACGTCGACGAGCCACCGGGGTGTCGTTCGTTCGCTTGCCACGATGGGAGGTCCCACGACCGTGTTCGTGCGTAACTTGCCGTACACATGCACGGATGCGGGCCTTGAAGAGGCGTTCGGCGAGATCGGCCCTGTGAAGGAAGCGTTCATCGTGGCTGAGAAAGGCACCGGTGGCGCGAGCAAGGGGTTCGGGTTCGTGCAGTTCGCGCTGGCGGAGGACGCAGCAGCGGCGGTGGCGAAGAGCAAAACACACAAAGTGGATGGCCGGCCTGTGACTATCGACATCGCGAAGCAAAAGCCGAGCGCGAAAGGCGCGGGCAAGGCACCCGACACGAAAACCGGCGGCGGCGGCGGCGGCGAGGACGACGCACGTCCTGCGGCAGACGACGGCGACGAGAGCGACAGCGATGCTCCGAAAACCAAAGCTGCGGACGTGTCCAGGCCCAAGGGTCCTCCTGCTGGATCCTCAGGGAGTGGTGCTCCGTCCGGGGCACAGAGAGGACGCCGCAAGCGCGGAGCCGATGACGATGCTGATGCGGTTCATCCCGCGCTCGCCCCGAAACGCGCTGCGCGCTCCGTCGCGATTGCCGGGCTTCGTCTGGCAGGCGAGCCCGATGGGATCGACCCGGAAGCGGCACTGGATGCGGCGAGAGCGTGCGGAGGCGTGGAGGAGGTGCTTTCGCCTGCGCCGAAAATAGTCGTGGACCACGCGAAGCTGCGACACGACGGCGCCGCGCGAGGCGTCATCGTCGTGGTGTACACCTCCGAAGCGGTGGCGCAGTGCGCGGTGACCGCGCTGCACCGCGCCATGCCCGGTGTGGGCAAACGCAAGCAGCAGAAAGTCAAAGCGAAGCTGAAGGAAGGAGGCGTTGATACGAACGGTGTTGGTCAAACCGCGGGTGGTGTGGGGGTGGGGCCTGACGCGTCTGCGTCCGTGTTGTGGGCGCGCGCGCTCGGCGGGTGCGAAGGCGCCAAGCCCAAATCCTGGCGTGTGATTATCCGCAACCTCGCGTTCAAAGCCACGGATGACGACATCCGCACTGCTTGTTCCAAAGCCGGGTTCGTGTGGGACCTCACGGTACCGAGGGACTTTCACCGCAAACCGAAAGGGTTCGCGTTCGCGGCGTACACGTCGAAGAAGGACGCGGAGCGGGCGGTGAAGGAAGTGAACGGCTCGCAAATCGCGGGGCGGCCGGTGGCGGTGGACTGGGCGCTCTCAAAGCACACGTACGCGGAAGCGAAGGCCAAAGCGGAGGCGGCGGCGGAGGCGGAGGCGGAAAATGCGGAGGAGAGCGGGTCGGAGTCCGGGTCAGACAGCGGGTCGGATGAGGAGAGCGGGTCTGGGGAGCAGAGCGGGTCTGGGGAGCAGAGTGGGTCGGATGAGAGCGACGACGAGAGTGACGAGGACGCATCCTCGGACGTATTCTCGGATTCCGCTTCCGAAAGCGCCGGTGCTGATGAGATTAACACTGACCCACCTATAGGCGATGTCGATATGATGCACCGCGTGATGATGCGGGTGATGGACCACCCTGACGCTTCCGAGAACCCGGCAGAGACGCGCGAGGCGGACGAGAAGCGCGGGAGGAGTCGGCGGGAGCAGAGGGAAGCGGCGCGGGAGGCAAGGGTTAAGGAAAAGCAAGGTGCAAGTGAAGCAAAGGAGTCTGAAAAGGCTGCGAAAGCAAAAAAGGCGCTACAAACTTCTGACGGTTCTGATTCCGATGACGATACCCCCACCCCGCTGCCTGGCCACCAAAAGCGAAACACCCCCCCGTCCGACGGCGCGTCTGTTTTTTTAAGAGACGTCCCGACGGAGGCGACGAAGCAGGAGGTGTACGATCGGATGAGGAAGTTCGGCGCGGTGCGGAGCTGCCGTCTGGTGATGGACAAAGCCACTGGACGCCCCAAAGGCACCGCTTTCGTGGATTTTCACGAGCCTAAAGGTGCGGAAGCGGCGGTGCAGGTGGCTGAGAAGGATGAGGGCGGAGGGGTGAAAATCGCAGGGCGGCGGTTGTCGATCGCGTTAGCGGTGAGCGCATCGGAAGCGGCGGACCTGGCGACGGCGCGGTCCAAGGAAAACGCAACCGGCGGGAAACACAGGGACGGCCCACGTGATAACCGAAACCTGTACTTAGCGTCAGAAGGTCAGATCCACGAGGAAGGCCCCGCTGCGCGTGGAGTGAGCCAAAGCGATATCCAAAAACGCCGACGCGCCAAGGAGGAACAAAATTTGAAACTGAAAAACCCAAACTTTTTCATTTCCAAAACGCGGTTGCAGGTTCGGAACGTCCCGGTGGATGTGGACCAGAAACAGCTGAAGAAGGTGTTTTTCGACGCTGTTAAGCAACGCGCGACGCAGCAGAATCCGCGAGTGTTACACGCTAAGTTACTTCTCGACGCCTCCAGACCGGATGAAAACGGAAACCCGCGATCGCGCGGCATCGGCTTCGTCGAGTTTGACGAGCACGAACACGCGTTAGCCGCACTGCGCGCTTTGAACAACAACCCCACGACGTTCGGGTCTCAGCGACGGCCTATTGTGGAGTTTGCTGTTGAGGATGCGCGGGCGGTGAGGAAGTTAGAGAGGAGACGAGACGCCCTGGACAAAGCACAGAAGGAACGGAACGAAGCGAACGCGCTCGCAAACCCGGGTGGTACCCGGAACGATTCGAACAACACCTCCGGGGACAAGAAAAAGACGCGCGGACAGAAACGCCGCGAGCGGGAGAAGGAAGGCGAGACGGGCGCGGTGAAAAAGCCGTGGGGGAACAAGAAAAAGAAAGCGGGTGATGAGGAATCTACGGGGGGGGCGAAAGAAGGAGCTAAGACGCAAGAACTTGCGAAGAATGAGAAGGCCGAACCCAAACCCAAACCTGTCAATCCGAAGAAAACAGAAAAGAAAAAGCGCCGACGCGACGAAAGCTCGACGCCTTCCCAAAACGGTGCTTCTTTCGAGAAGAGCCGGCGCGGGCGTGACGAACCCGTGGGGCGGTCGAAAAAAGGTGAAAGGAGGGATAAAACGGATGACTTAGTGGACCGATACGTCGCGAAAGGGAGTGCGAAAGACGGCGCCGGGAAATCTGGGGGCGAGAAAAAGCCCGGACGCTGGTTCGACTATTAGCGTTTACATAGAATGACAATCCTTTAGTATCAAGAGGTCATACTGTGATACTGTTTTTTGAACGCTCCTATAGACCGTAACCAACGCATCGGAGGGAACTTTTTCGGCACATATTTTCTCATAAGTCTTTCTTGTCTGGCCGAATGTGAACAATCTTTTCCACTGTCTCTCTCCACTGTCCAAAGATTTGGAATCCCTCAGCGGTTATTCGTTTTTGGCGCAGAATCTACGTGGCCAAAGGCACCCAGTCGAGACAATTTGACGGTCTGTAACCTCTACCCTAATTCCTGGGAGGTCGTTATTTGTCACACAGCCTAACTATAAATTAACCATATGGGGGCTGCAAAAACTTTGGCCAGAGCCAAAAGGCGAGAAATACGATTGCAAATTATTACTAACTGTTTTCCCATACAAACGAGTCATCAAAAGCTCGATTATTTTCGCGGGTTTTCCGTGTTCGAGTACTCCCCCCAGCCAACCAAATACCTTTTTCTCCGTCGATCACGTTTTGGCCATCATTCATCCCGTGCGTCGCCGCTGCGGCCCACCCGCTCTCAAGCCACCCTCACGGAAACACTCGTGCGTGCGATAGTACGCGCTCTCACTGCCTTCCTCTCGACCTCGGTCGTCTCGAAAGCTTGTCGGAGCGCTCGCGTCCGCGCACAACACTGAGGTCTGCACCGAAGGCCATCGAAAACAAGCCTCGTCAGCGCTCTGCACCCGGACTGCGCGCAGTCCCCGAACCACGTTCGTTCGCCTACTACGCCTCACATATCGCCATCGATACGCCGAGTTATCGATACCCCTGAGTTGATTCCTGTATCGAATCATCCTATGTGCCCTCCCACCGCGAAGACACCTGCGCACGGCGATCGCCACCAAGTGGTCGTGATAGGCGGCGGCATCGCGGGTTTGACTTGCGTCAAGATTTGCCAAGATCACGGCCTCGACGCGCACGCGTTTGAGCGCACAAACGACCTAGGCGGGGTGTGGAACCACACGTACAAGAACGTGCGCTTGCAGCAGCACAGGGAGGACTTCAAGCTCTCCGGAACTGAGTGGTCGCCGGGGGTGAAGGACTTCCCGGACGCGAAGGCGGTGGAGCAGTACGTGGGGAAATTCATCGCTGAGCACAATCTGAGAACCAAAGTATCGGTGGGCATGGAGGTTGTTTCCGCCGTGAAGGAAAGCGATGCGGAGAAGTCTGACTGGCTTGTTCGTCTTTCGAACGATAAGGTCGTTCGATGCGCACACGTCATCGTCGCCACCGGGGCGCTGGGCAAGCCCAAGTTCTCCGACGCGCTTTCCACCGTGTTCGACGCCTTCGCGGGCGAAGTGCTGCACAGCAGCGAGTATTTTGATGCCGAAAGGTTCCACGGCAAGGACGTTTTGATCATTGGAGGCGGGTCTTCCGGGGTTGAAATTGCCGTGGATCTCGCACGCGCTGCGTCATCTACCACCATGTCCCTGCGTTCCGACCCCGATTGGGTGTTCCCAAGACACGGCGCTTTCGGGAAATCCCTACGCCTGTGCGGCGCCGGCGGGAGTAAGCCGCTCTGGCTCCGGAACCTGCTCGCTCGAGGAACGTTCCGGTTGAAGTACGGCAAGCTGTCACTGAAGTACGGCCTCGAACCCGCGAACGCGCCTTTGAACCGCCGAATCGTGGTGAGCGACGAGTTCTACCCCCTAGTAGCGCACGGCGCGATTCACGTCAACCGCGGCGGCGTGAAATCCGTCTCCGGCTCGGAAGTCACGTTCCACGACGGCTCCAAGCGTTCGTTTCACGCCGTGGTATTGTGCACCGGGTATGACGTCGCCACGTCACAAGATTCTCACCCGTATTTGAAGGAACAAATGGACAAGAGTTTGACAAAGGGTACTACTTCCGGTAAAAACGATACCAACAGGCTCGAGTTTTACCTCGGGTGTTTCCTGCCTGACCTCGCGGATGTGTCCTTCGTGGGCGGCTGTTTCGGATTCGCCGCCGTCCCCAGGATCGCGGAGCTCCAAGCCAAATCAGTGGTGAACGTGTTGTGCGGCGTCAAGACGTTGCCCGACCCTGTGACGCAAAAGAAACGCATCAAAAAAGTTTTGAAAACGAAAGTGCAGAAAGGGAACACAAACGTGTACACTGCGAACGGGTATTACCGCCGGCTGTTGGAGGCGAGTGGCGAGTTAAATAGCGCGAGCGCGGTGGGCGTTTCGGTTGTCGCCAATGGCGTTGGAGTGCTTGCATCGGTGCTCGCCGTAGGAACTGTAATTGCTTCGAAAGTTACCCAGCTGAAGGATAAAAAATTTGCACAAAAAGAAACCTCGAAAGCGCTTGCGGTGGTTGCCGGCGTTTTCGGCGTAGCGGGCGAACTCGTGAACCGATTCGGACGCTTGAAAGGCGCCTCGCCAGCCACGGTGACTCAGATGCCTCCTGACTCGAAGTCGGACGCTGATCAACGCAGTGACGCTGCGGACAAGCTTCAACAACCGCACGCGCATTTGCACACCAGCGATTCAGTGCTGTCCATGGGCTCCATCGGCGGCGGCTCTGAATCGAGCGCCTCGTCGAGCGCCAGCGCGCCTGGCAAGTCCCCCTCGCCCACCTCGCCGATCAAGATGGCAGAAGACACCACTTCTGAGGGTCAGAAGATCGCGTCTTCCAGGTTCAAAACTCCGAAGGAACAGGTCCAGGACGCGTACGATACGTGGGCGGACGCGTACGAGCACGACTCGCTTGAAAAGCTGGGATTCGCTTCGCCGAAGGCGTGCGTGGATACGTTTTTGAAGTTCTGCCCGCCCCAGGGCAAGGACGTGCTTGACATTGGAGCCGGCACGGGTGTGCTTGCGAACATGATCTGCCAGCGGGGGCACAAAGCGAAGAACTTCGACGCCATGGACTTGAGCCCTGGGATGTTGAAGCATTTGGTAAAGAAAGGCATCTATAACAAAGTCGAGGCACACGACATGAGTAAATACCCGTGGCCGTTTCAAAGCAATAAATACGACGGCTCGATGTGCAACGGAGTGCTGATCTACGTGGACGACCCGGCGTGCTTGGATGAGTTCGTCAGGGTGGTGAAACCAGGGGGGGTGTGCGTCATTATGTGGAGACATGACGGGTACCCCGACTACGAGGCGAAGGATTTGGAGCTGCGTGCCCAAAAAAAGTGGGAGCTCATCCACAAGACGCCGGACACGCGGAACTTCGACAACATGGAGTTTGGCGAGAACAACGAAGAGGATGTCATCTTCAACCAGTGGGTGTTTCGGGTGCTGGAGAATTCCCCGGAGGTTGAGCTGTGAGATACGTTGAAGGAGACGTCCGGACGTACCCGAGCTGGGCATTCAAATATATGCCCTAAGAGGGGTTGTTCGAGGCGGCAGAGTTGACATGTTTATAGTGGGATAGTCTGGCAGTATGTTAGGACTGTCCGTTTATAGTGTATTAACTACTATTGTGATGATATCTAATATTCATACAATACGATGTCTTTCGTCTCTATCCTGCTATGCTCTATGCTACGTGGTCGAATAAACAACCCTTTCAACCCTATCAACGTCTATCGCCCGTTTCTGTTCGTCACCTTGCTCATCGTGGCGCGGCGCGGAATCAAAAGCGCATCCGCATCGTCGTCGCTTCCGTCGTCCAAAATATTCTCACTGTTTCCGCTGTTGCCATTTGGAACACCCAAACTTGGTGTATCCGCCACCATGCGCACGCTGGCCGGTAATATACACGGCGCACACTGGTTCGCGGCGATTGCAACTCGGGCTAAGCGGTTGACCCACGACGGAGGGACCGTTCCAGTTAACTCCAAACACATTTGCTCCACAAACACGTTGCAATTGCGTTCCAAAAGGTGGTACGTGTTCCCGTGGAACTTGTGGTCCAGCTCCGCGACCACGGTGGCGACCTCGCCGGGGGTCATATCAGTGTACCCCACGATCTCCGTTGACCGAAACCGTGCGGGGTGGGGGGCCTCCCGAGGCGCGGTTTCGAAGATCCCAGATGACGCATGGTCGTGCCCACCGAACGCGTACTCACGCCCGTGCACTTCGAGCCCGGAGTGGAAGATGCCCACTCCTAGCAAATACGCGTAGTCGTTGTACTCGGAAAGGTCGTACACGTTCACAGCCACGGGCGTGGGCATCGCGTCCCCTGACGCGAAGGCCGCGCGCCTTTCGTTCTGAGGAGGCCGCGGGTCGTGGAAACTGATTGCCGTCGTGTCATATTTTGCACTTAAGTCTCACCCTGGTGTGTAGTTCGCGACGCGCGCAAGGCTGCGTGCGAGGCCTAAATTTCGCGCCTCTCGCAGCTTGCTTTCGCGAGCACCGAACACGTGCGACCTCACGCCACCACGTGACTCACGGACGCCTTCGTGACGCGCCTTCCTGCACCGTAGTCCTCTGGATTTGCGACATACCGAATCTGGCTTAATTCAATTCGCCTCACACATCCTCTCCTCTCCGGGCCAAACGACCCGCGCGTTGCGAAAAGAGGACCGCTGAAGTGTAGCACTGCTCCAGACGGAGACACGAGCGCGCGAACACGAACACGCGATGACCATCCGTTTCATCCTTTTAGTAAACAAACAAGGCCAGACCCGCCTCGCTTCTTACAACGAGATCGTCCCCAAAGATGAGAGGCTTCAGATCGAGGGTGAAATCGTGCGCAAGTGTTTGACGCGCGGGGACAAGGCGTGTTCGTTCGTGGACCATCGCGGGCTGAAAGTCATATACAGAAGGTACGCGTCGCTATATTTCCTCGTCGGTGTGGACTCCGACGAAAACGAACTTCTGATGTACGAGTTCGTACACGCCGTCGTCGAGACGCTTGATCGGCACTTCGGAAATGTGTGCGAGCTGGACATAATGTTCCACTTAGAAAAAGCGCACTTCGTGCTGGACGAGATGGTCGCCAACGGCGCGGTGCTGGAAACGAACAAAGCCATCGTGCTGGACGCGGCGACGAAGTACGCCGCGGACAACGTGGAGAGGTAGAGGGGGTGAATAGAGTTGTATCATAGTAATTTGATTTTGAATAGAAAAGGTTGTTGTCATGACGTGAAATTTACAAGACTTTATCTAGCCTGTCCACGCCTTCAGAAATCGACCCGTCAGCCGCGAAGCCGCCGGGCCTGTACCGTCATTTGACCGCCTTGCCTCCCCTGATGAGCAGCAAAACGCGGCGCATACCTCCTTCAGTGAATATGTTCGCAAAGGAAGCTCGGCGAGAGGGGGAGGAGGCGATGAAAAGCGCGAAGAAGACCGCGGCGAAAAGTAACGCGCCGAACGAGTTGAAACCGCCGTCGTCGTCACCGCGTTTATGTATCTTCACACCCAACGCAGTTCTTTTTGAGTTTCTTTTGCCAGTAGTTTCTTCTTTCATATCGCCTCCAATTGCGACTCTCGGCGCCCCGACTCCATGAAAAAACTTGGTGAGAAACACTTGTGTGGTTTCTTCGTCCCACCGAATGGTTTCGCCGCTTTTCCCGGCGCCGGTGATCGGCGCGCGGCAATTTTGACAAGTTTTTGAATCAGGCCATTGCACTTTAGGAAACGCAGGGTCACCCGACCCGACGCCTTCGCCGTTCTTCTCTTGTTCCGCTAGTCGTGCATTGACCTTGTTGTGCGCTTTCCAAAGCCACAGCTGCGCGTCGCGAACCATTGTGATTTCGGAACCTGTTTCCTCGTTGGCCATGGCCAAAAAGTGCGACCGGCACTCGTCGCAGGGAAAAAAGTGCTCGATCCACCCCACCATGGCTTTGAACCAAACAGCACCGCCATCATCACTACCGTTACCTCCCGGCGCCCTCGCCGCTAACGAGTGGAACAGCATCCACAGCCCGCACGTGTATCCCCGCTTGCCCTCCTCGGACCCCGCACACGAGCGCCACGGGGTTTCGCGAATTGAGAAATCGGGATCGGAGATTTCGTCGATTACTTTTTTCTTTCTTTTGTTGACAGTATTGACGTTATTCTCCAGCAGTTTCCCCAATCCATCGCCGCAGATTCGAACCGCGCCTAGCCTTTTCCGAATGCCGGCCATGTCCCCGTCCTCTGTGGGCCACAGTGTGTCGAATTTCCCTACCAAGACCGCGGCGCCGTCAACGCAGACTCGCAGCGGGTGACTCGACGCCATCAATTCTAAAAATCCGAAAAACGAATCGCGCGCCTCCGGACGGAGCAGGTTAGGCGAGGTCATCTCGTGCCACGCCCGGACGGTGGCAATGGCGATGTCGTGCAAATCAGCGTGATGCGATTGGTTTTTTGAGTCCTTTGAGTCTCCATCAGCATCAGCAGGAGGTACCGCGTTTTCTGTTCCCTTCGCTTTCGCTTTCTCCGCCGCTTTGGTCTCCGCCGTCTTGGTCTCCTCCGTCATTGTATATTTCCCCCCGGTTTCCTTTCCGATGGCATCTAACACATCAGCCGCTGTCCGCACCCCAAGCTTCATCAACCCCCCCGCGTTCTCCTTCTCCTTCTCCGCTTTGAACTGCGCCAGCGTGCCGAACAAAATCGTGGGGTACCCGCGGATGTGAAACGAATGACACATTTCCCTCTCCGCGACGCAATCCACGGAGAACACGGTGACGTGTGGGTTTGGTCGCTCGCCTCCAACCGCGTGCTCGCCTTTGTTGAAGTACGCGGCGACGGTTTCCCACGTGGGGCCGAAGTTCTGGCAGTGAGGACACCAAGGCGCGAAGAACTCGAACGCCGCGAACTCGCCGTCGTCTGTCATCTTGCCAATATCATCGTCCGCGCCTGATGACGAAAGGTGCACCGCGGAAGGCGCCACCGCGGACTTGGCGCAGGAGCTGGGAATGGAAACCGCGAACAGGGTGCACAACAGCACCACAGCACGTGCGTTGCACAGACGTGTACCACCCATGTCCTCTCCACCCGCGGGCCAAGCCCGCGCAGATGCAACTGCGATAAGAATGAGGCCGCGTGCACAAGGTCACTTTCGGGACGATCGATAAAATCGACAAAATACTATCAGGTTCCGGCGTCGCTTCCGACCGTACCGGTTCTGGATCCGCGACCATCACGTGGAAGATAACTCCTTGAAAGGTCAGAAGGGTTGATAGCTAACTTATCACTACATCTCTTTTTTTCAATCACTTGCTCATCTCCACTCGCTCATCGCTACACGTGCGCGTCGTGTCATTTCTGTCATCATCGCCTCGCGCCAGCATCTCTGAGAATCTTAACAATCGCCGCGTGTTCCCCTTGAGCGACGTTAGCAACGGGTGTCAGTGATATGGACAGCGGCGTATCGCCGTCATCCGGCGCCTTGTTACCGTCCGCACCCGCCTCGAGCAGCGCCCGCATCACCGTCTCGTGGCCATTTTGAGTGGCGAAGTACAGTGGCGAGCGGCGTCGCGCCGTCATCACTCGCCTTGTTGATGGCTGCGCCCGCCTCAATCAGCGCCCGCACCACGGCCTCGTGGCCCTTTCCAGTGGCGATGAACAGCGGCATCCTGCCGTTATCCCCTGCCTTGTTGACGTCTGCGCCCACTTTGATCAGCGCCCGGATCATTGTGAACTTTCCAGTCGTTTAGTTGGCAAGCCCGGTAGCAGTAATACGCAAACACGCTGTGCTTCAAGCACTTGTTGCACTTCTTCCTCGCTTCCAACCCGTAGAAAAGGCAAATGTGATTCGACTTGGCGGATCCCGACGAAATAGGTGAGTCGGCCTATGACGCCATGGAGGCGGCCCCTGAATCGCGCGCAGTCGGGTTTGACGACATGCGCAGGAACTGATACGCGTTGCGCCGTGTGCGCGTCGGGGTTGTGGGGGTTTGGCCGGCAGCCCTTTCTCCGAACTCAGATTCAATCTCTTTGCTTTTGGGTAGATGAAACGTCGGTCCGTCCGAGGGACCTGGAGAAAATCAACACGTGTCTTACAGTTAAAATCAGTACGTCCTCCTCTCCCTCACTTGCTCCCCCCAGTCGCGGCGAGGATCTTGGCGATCGTCGCTTCTTTCTTGTGCACTACATGCTCAAGTGCGGTGAGCCGCTTTTTGAGCGCGGCGGTTTCGTCGAGTTCCGAAACCTCCTCTTCCGCGTCGTCATTTTTTGCCACTTTCGCAAACGCAGCCTCCGCTTTTTCGATGAGGCGCGTGATGAGTGACATACCCGCCACCACGCCGATGACAGTACCCGCCACTGCTAAGGACCAGATGGCGATGATGATATCCATGATCTTGCCCCCCATGCTGTCGGGCTCCACGTCCG
>MDSY01122919.1_pt1 | contig 18506 bp, 11 predicted proteins | sample 811131 | NCBI WGS metagenome assembly MDSY01 (sample SAMN05326643, study PRJNA326480) | marine metagenome | isolation source: seawater | place: Atlantic Ocean: South West | collected 2010
CAGCCTGTGGAATCCATGGCCACTGCTGGATTCACGGCGGCGCGTCAAAAACTGGATGAATGTTGCGATACCTTGGAGGAACACTTTGCCGACGTGATGGACATTGAATTCACGGTTCAAGATGGTGTGTTTTTCTGTCTGCAGTGTCGAGCGGGCAAACGAACCGGTCGCGCCGCGCTTCGAATCGCGTGCGAGATGGTCGATGAGAGCCTGATATCGCCATCGCGAGCGCTTTTGATCGTCGAACCCACGCATGTCGAACAGCTGCTACACCCGCACTTCGACCCGAGTGATGTCGTCGCGCCGAAAGACGTGTGCGGTCGTGGACTCGCCGCGAGTCCCGGCGCCGCGGTTGGCGAAGCCGTCTTCACCGCAAAAGGCGCTGAGGCGCTCGCCGAGCAAGGATGCGCGTGTGTTCTGCTCCGTGCTGAAACCTCCGCCGAGGACGTCGGGGGAATGCACGCCGCGCGAGGCATCGCGACGCAGCGCGGCGGTATGACCAGCCACGCCGCTGTGGTGGCTCGCGGGTGGGGAAAACCAGCCGTCGTCGGGTGCGAGAAAATGACCGTCGATGAACTCGGAAACAAAGCTGTTTTTGAGATTGTCGGCGAGGATGGAAAAACGACCGAACTGGAAATCAAACAAGGGGATGTCGTGTCCATAGACGGCGATGCTGGGATAATCATACGCCGAAGCGTGCGTCTCGGCGCGCCGCCCTCCGCGTCTTCCAGAAACCTCGCCCGCGTTTTGAACTGGGCGGACCAAAGAAAGACCCTCGGCGTGTTGGCGAACGCTGATACTCCAGCGGATGCCGCGGCTGCTCGCGCAAACGGTGCAGAAGGCATCGGATTGGTGCGCACGGAACACATGTTCTTCGAAACCCCCGCGCGTTTGAAAGCAGTGCGACGAATGACCCTCGCCGTGGACGATTTGATGCTCGAATCAGCGCTTACAGAAATCTCACAGTTCCAAGAAAAAGACTTCTTAGGGATCTTCAAAGCCATGGACGGGCTACCTGTGACGATTCGTTTGTTGGACCCGCCCCTGCACGAATTCCTCCCGCCGTCCACCGAGATGTCCGGCATCGCGACTGAAATTGTGAAGGATCTGGAAACCACCGGCGGCCGCACGCAATGCAGCGACGAGCTGAAAAAGTCGATACTTGAACGCGCAGCGTCCCTTCGCGAAGTGAACCCCATGTTTGGCATGCGCGGGTGTCGGCTCGGGATTTCTTCACCGAAAATCACGAAAGCGCAGTGTTTGTCGCTATTCCGCGCTGCGTCCATCGCGGAAGCCGAAGGCGCCGTTGTGTTCCCGCAAGTCATGGTTCCACTGGTGAGTTTCGTGGCTGAATTCGAGCACCAGAAGAGTATCGTGCGCGCGGCGTTTGACGAAGTCAGGAAACAGTTTCCAACAAGCACGTTCGAGGTGAAGATCGGTCTGATGATTGAAACGCCCCGAGCGACGCTAATCGCGGCTGAACTCGCGAAACCCGCGGACTTCTTCAGCTTCGGAACCAACGACTTGACGCAAATGACCCTCGGGCTTTCAAGGGACGACGCCGGGCCAACGTTAGCGAGGTACGCGATGTCGGGTGTGCTCACGTCCGACCCGTTCGCGCAGATCGACACGGAAGGCGTGGGTAAGCTCGTTGAGCTGTGCGTGCAAAGCGCACGCGCCGTCAATGCGGATCTCAGCCTCGGCGTTTGTGGCGAACACGGAGGCGATCCGACCAGCGTCGGGTTCTTCCACGACGTCGGGTTGCGTTACGTCAGCTGTTCGCCGTACCGCGTCGTGTGCGCGCGTCTCGCCGCGGGGCGCGCCGCGGTTGAGAAAAGTGGTGAAGGAGAGCGCTAGACAGAGATCTCGCGCGAGAAAAGAAGAGACATTCTGTCAGCAGTACTTTTCGTACAGCTGGTGTCTCGAGAGAGTCTTGAGATAGCATGTCTCCTGATTCACTCTTGGCAGACTAGGTATAGAGACCTCTAGCGACACGGCACACTGCTTTGTTTTTGTTTGATTGATTTCGTTGCAAGACGCACCTCCCAATCCAGAAATCCTTTCGTTTCCGCTTTCGTCAGACTGATTGTTGCGACTGTTCAAAATTGAAAATATCCACTTTGCTGACGCGGAAAGTGCAAAAATCTGAACTTGTACTTCGAAAAAGTGCGATGCGCGTACGCGCGCTGTCAGAAAGCGACGCACGGTACACAGACACGCTTGCCCGCATTCTCGGAGGCTCGGCCGTCGTGCTGTCGTCCGTACAGCTCAGTGTCCCGCGCATTTCGCACGCTTCGCGAATCCAGTCGCGTCGCTCAAGCGTGCGCGCCCGCGGCTCTCGCTTTTGCTTTTTCGCGCATCGCACATTGCAAAAACTGGAACGGTGGTCTCGCGTGTAAACAGCCGGTTGACCCGTGTTTAACCTCGGTTGACTCTAACTGAATTGCGTGTCACCGAGTGGACGATCAAGGCGCAGAACACGTTGGATTGTATCGACGTCACCTTCCCATTAAATCGTCCCCAAGGCGAGACGACCGTAGTACCAACTCCACAGAAAGATTACAGACAAAGCAAGATGCCTCCCAAGTCTTCGATTTACCGTGGGGTCACGCTCTTCCGCCCGACGAAGAAATGGCGCGCGCAGATCTCTGCGGCGGGCAAGACCACAAGCTTAGGGTACGTACTCACGAAACACGCCGTGTGATTGGGACACGCGATGACGGTCACCCCACCTTCGGTCCGACGATGCTAGTTGATTCATTTTCGCGCAAAATTGCAATTTTTAAGCTGCTGACTCGTCCTCTATCCAAAAATCTCCATCATTTCCCATTTCAAACACAGCGACCACGACACCGAGGAGGAAGCGGCACGCGCGTTTGACCGCGCCGCGATAAACAAAGCCGGCGCGGCTGCGCAGACGAATTACCCGCTTCAGGAGTACGCGGGTGAGATGGACGCCCTTCGCCGGGTTTCCGTTTCTGAGCTCGTCGCGACGTTGCGGGCCAAGGCGCGGCGCCACGGAACCCAGACGTCTCACTACCGCGGCGTTTCCTTGCTGAAGCAAACCGGAAAGTGGCACGGGCAAATAAACGTTGGCGGTAAACAACTCCATCTTGGGTTTTTCGCCACGGAGGAATTAGCCGCTAGGGCGTATGACCGAGCCGCGATTCACAAAGCGAGCCAAGAAGGCGGTGTTGTGGTGACGAATCTGGATATCAAGGAGTACTCGAACGAGATGGAAACGTTGCGAGGGGCGACGCGCAACGAGCTGTTGGCGCTCATTGCGGATGTCAAGAAACACGAAAGCCATGAAGGTGGTGGCTCTAAAATCCCTAAAGCTGGTCGAGTAGGGTTAGTCTCGAACGGGGCGGTTAGTGGGTCGGGGAGTGGCGGTGCTACTGGTATCGTGCAACCCACGCGACCAACCGCGAAACGCGCGAGTCACGAATACGTTTCGGCGAACGCAGGCGGCGGGTTTGGAATCGGGAAACACAACGGTGAGCTTCCATACGCGCAAGGGATACGGGTCGGGTTTAGTTCCGGGTCCGGGTCTGGATCCGAAGAAGAGGCACGAGTGGCGCCTGAAACGAACGGAATCGCGGCACACCACCAGACGTCTGGAGGATCTTCGCGGGAAAGGACGACGCGTCGCGGCGAGTCCCCGCCGAGCGAAGGAACTATTCGAGACCCGAATGCCGAATCGGACGGCGCGGAGGATGATACCCCTACCGGGTCCGCGGGTGATAGGCCTAGTGGTGACAGCGATGACGCAACGACGACGACTATGCATGAAGGAAAGAGACAAACCGTAAAGAGTAAAAAGGGAGCGCGGCAGCAAGAAGAGTCGTCGGCGGCGGGGGTAAAGCGACCGGCGCCGGCGTCGCCGCCGCGCGTCCCGGGGAAGCAGCGGCGAACGAAGCAAGCGCCGAGGCAGGCTCCGTGTGCGGCGTAGATATTCAGCCAATGTGCGAAGCGTTCGAGTTGAATTGTATGGTTGCGTGAGTTGTAATATCAACGCGATCAACCCCTTCTACTGCATCTTTTGAATGCGTCCCATAATGACCTCCCGGACAAAACGCACTGTTCACGAGATTTAGTGGAGTTCGGTTTTCTTGTGGAAAACGCGTCGTGCCCTTTGAAACATTTTGAAGGTCGCGTTCCTACGCATAGGCCGCGGCGCCGACTTGAGACGCGAGCGCGGCGTTCACCGACCATGGGGTTGTGAATTAGTGCGTTAACTGTTAAGAAGAAGAAGGGATCAACTTATCGCCGGAAACCGCAGAGGGTTGTGGGGTTGTGACGAGTTCAACAGCATCCCGATTTTGCCCTCGTTTTTGTGCTGGCCCCGCATTTAGCTGAAACGCACGCGGTGAGCATCACGTGTCCCGTGGTCGGTGCTGCTGATTGCTGATCCGTCCAGGTGGTGCGAAGATGGCAGAGCTGTTGGAACGAGCTGCAACGCGCGTGGCACGAGGATGGGGCTCCGCACTTTCGCGTCGGCGAAGCCGCACGTTTGGTGATACCGACGCGGGCCTTGATGTCGACGCCTCCACGAGTACATCTGCGTCGCGGGGATTTCGCCTGGTCGGTGGGTTAGACACAGACGGTGACGCGTCTGCGGCGCGCGGTTCTGCCGCGGTGTCAGGGAGGGCTGCGACGCGTACGACGACGCGCGCGCGACACCCCTTGTTCGCCTCTCTCTCAGCGGGCATGAGCCCCACTGAGAACAAAGATGAAACCGGTGATGAAGGTGCTGGGGAATCTTCCGTTTCCGGCGAATCCGCCGACGCGGCTGAAGAGACCGCCACGGAGTTCCCCTCACCAACCGAGCAACTGAACGAAGGTGACCCTGACCAGGCGATTATCGGCGAGACTGTTATTTACGTCGAGGATGACCCCGAAAGCGGCTTCACCCGGATCACGGTTATTACGGGCGACCGCGTGAATCTGATGGCGGATATAGGAAGCGCGTTCGGGAGCATGGGCTTTTCTGTGCAATACGCGGAGATGAGACTGGGAAAGGATGGTTTCGTGGAGAATACGTTCGTGGTTGCAGGGCCTGATTTAGGGCCGATTAAATGGGAGGACTGGGAACGCGTGAAGTCGCGGTTAAAAGCGAGTTGTCAGAAACGCGGGCGCTCGAAACCGTGGCAAGAGCGCGAATCGAGGTTACGGGAACTGTTTTCTCGAATCGACCAAATGGGTACGGGGTATATTGGCCAGGAGGACCTGGATATGTTCGCCCAGTCACTACGCATGCCACGTGCGTTCGTACACGATTTCGTGGACGAAGGTGACCAGAGCGGTACCGGTCGGATGTCGTTTGAAGAGTTCGCTGCGTTTGTCCGGTCAAAGGAAATTTCTCTCCAAGCGAGCTTCGACGGGCTCAACCCGGATGCGAAAGGCCGAATCGAGGGTGCTGCTTTGAAAAGAAACCTAAAGAACCTTGAGATTAGGGCTGGGCGGTACAACACGAGGAAAAAGATACGAGCAAAAGGCGTGGAGCGAATGCTGCGGTACGTGGACGACGAAGCGACGTTGACCGCTAGCGATTTCCGGGACATGATGATTCTAATTCCCTCGGGGCAACTTCAAACCGTGTCCCCGTACTACATGAAGGTGGGTCTTGATATCGGCCCGCGGCGGTTACCTATTCCTGACCGTCGCAAGGACGGGTCGCCGTGGGGGCACCTTTTCGCGGGCGGAATCGCCGGCGTCGCGTCGAGAACAGTTAGTTCGCCATTAAACGTCGTCGCCGTGCGCAGTATCGCGGGCGGCGGCGACAGCCGAGGTCCGTCAAACTTTCGCGAAATTTCGTCAAGTATGCGCGGAATTGTGAAAGCCGAGGGATTACGCGGTTTGTTCAAGGGGAACACCGCGAACTCGGTATCGAGCGCGCCAGGCAAAGCCATTGATTTCTTCGCCTACGCCGTGTACAAGGGTTTGTTAACGGGTAACGGCGACCGCGAACCCACGAACTTTGAACGCTTACTCGCCGGGTCGCTCGCGGGTATGACCAGTGATACGATTTTGTACCCCCTAGAGGTTGTGAGCACCCGGGTGACGATGGACAGCGGGAAGTACGGGTCAATAGGCAAAGCCCTGGTACACATCGCGAGAAAAGAAGGCATAAAAGGGTTGTACGCGGGTTGGGGGTGCGCTATGGTCGGCGTCGTGCCGTACGCCGGGTTTTCGTTCGGGTGCTACGACATTTTAAGTGCCAAGTACAGGCAAACCATGAATGTCGACTCGGCTGGTGCGCTACCCACGCTATTCATCGGGTGTTTCTCTGGGTTCCTAGCCTCGACGGTTTCGTTCCCGCTGTACAGCGCTACAGCAAAGCTTCAAAGCGGCACGAAGATCGCAGGGCTCGTGGGTGATAAAACCATGGTCAACGTTTTAAAAGCCACCGTGGCCAACGGAAGCGCCTCAGCGTTGTTCAAAGGGTGGTTCCCGTCAGCTATGAAAATTGTTCCGCAAGCCGGAACATCATTTGCAGTGTACGAGGTTATTAAACGAGCGCTTGACAGGGATAACTTTGGCGCCGACGACGACGAGGAGTAAATTGAATCAAATGTATCGATGATATTTATTTCTCATCACAACAAACACCCCTCACTTATTCAGCGTCCCCAGCACCGTTCTGTGTCTCGGATCCGTATCCACGGTGTGTACTTCGCCGAACCCGGACTCACGGAGCATACCCTCGATATCAACGGTGTAGTACTCGTTGCTGTGCGGTTCCGTGGATTTCATAAGCGTGAACAGCGCGGGGGGCAGTTTTTGAATCACTTCGCTTTTCGGGTTGTTATCTGTCATCACGAACGTCCCGCCTGGTTTCAAAACACGAGCAGCTTCCGTCATGAGGTCGCGAGTTGCCTTCTCGGGACACTCGTGAATCACGAACGCCAGGGACACGATATCCACGGATGAATCCGGCAACCCGGTGTTTTCGCCCAAGCCGTGGACCCATTCTCTGCGCTCGGCACCAGCGACGCCCGCGTCCCTGTGCTTCGCCACCGCGAGCATGTACGGCGACAAGTCCATGCCGATCATTTTCGCCTCTTGAAACTCATTGGAGATGTACTGCGTGCTGATGCCCACGGAACACCCGACGTCCAGGATGGTTTTCGGTTCGCCGGCGCCATGTTCGTCGTGGTGTTTGCGCAGCGCGTCGGTGTACGAATCTCGGAGCCTACTCTGCGCCGCTTCTGCAGTGATTCTGTCTTTCGGGTACACGCGCAAGGCCATGGAGTACGTCGCTGGTTCTGCTTCGAACGCGGCGAGCCAGCACAAGTTGCCTTCCGCGTACGCGTGGAAGGGTTTGAGGTAGTACTCGGGGTACTCGACAGTGTCATTTTTTATCGCGTCGAAGTGCGATTGAATGGAAGGGTCCTTCTCCAACCGAGCCGCGATGTCCCTCCACGCCACGCCGTTCTTCTCCGCGGTGTTGATCAACGTCCTGCGTGCCATGGGCTTCATCAGACCCTCGTACAGCACTTTGTTGTTAATCGCCGCGTCCACAACCTTTGAAAGCAAGTCATCGCCCGCCCAATCAGGCTTTTCTTTCTGCGAAACATCCGAAGCGGTTGCGCGATTGACCACCGCAGCACCGCGCTTAGCAGCGGGGGCGCGAGGGCGAGTCGCGGAAGGCGCGAGCGTGCGCGTGGGAGCGGCGCTGGCGGCAGCCAACATCTTCGACACGAGACAGAGTACGCGCGCGAGAGAGTGATGAAGAGAGCGGTACGCGAAGCAGCAACAACCTCCGACAAATGGAGGATCTCCAAGAAAATCCACTTTCATTGGCCAGCCAGATTTCCATTTCTTGAGTTATTCTTGAGTCAAAGAATTCGTTCAAATCGATTTTATTTTATTTTTTCGTTTTGCTTTCCATTGGAACAGAGTGAGAAGCTCACGCAGAGTCGTGCCCCGCCATCCGTCGGCGCGCGTAGCGTCCGCCGGCACATCGGGTATCGGCATGACTGCGGCGGCGGAGGTAGCGCGCGAGATGGCGCTCGCGGAGCTCCTCGGTGAGGTGGACCGCGGTGCGAACGTCTCGGCGGGTGGCACGGGAACATCGGTTGGGCACCAAAATGGGCACTCGTCTCTTGACCTTAACTTCGCCTACCTTGACATCACTACGGGTGCGGGTGACGCGGACGAAGCCGCGTTCGCGCGACTTCTCGGCGTGGGCGTTGACGACGACACAGGCAGCTTAGACGTAGAGCTCGTGAAGTACGCGGACCACGACGTGGTTAAGAACGTGATGGAAGCGAAGGGGCATTCCGATCTCAATCAAAAAGCGAAGGCTGTAACTTCGCGGTTAAAAGCGGTGGAGCTTGAGTCGATTCAGGAGTACGTCGCGGAGTCGAAAAACTTACACGAGCTACACGCACAAATAAATGGGTGCGATGAAGTCTTAGGGTCGATGGAAACGTTATTATCGCAGTTCAAAGACGATCTCGGGAAGATCGGCGGAGAGATCAAAGATTTACAGAATCAATCCATCAACATGAGCGTTAAATTATCCAACCGTAAGTTGGCGAACGGAATTCTAGGTGACTTCGTTTCGCAAATCACGGTACCTCCAGAGCTGATTCACAGAATAGTGGAGGATGACGTTTCGGAGCAGTACATGCAACACCTCGTGCGGCTAGACAAGAGGTTACGGTTTATACGCAACGACGTTAACGCGTCTAATTCATTAGCGGGGAAAGAGATTGCGCCTGAACTAAACAGGTTACGCGCCAAGGCGGCTTTGAAAGCTCGTGATTTCCTGCTCACCAAGCTTTACTTGTTGCGCAAACCCAAAACCAACGTCCAGATTCTCCAACAGAACGTGTTGCTGAAGTACAAGTACTTGGTGCACTTTTTGAAACAACACGCGGGTGAGATTTTAGTGGAAGTGAAACACGTGTACGTCGAAACGATGTCGTCGCTGCTGAAGCAAGCCGTGGCGGGGCACGTGCGGTCGCTTTCCGAGCTGCAAATGAGTTCTTCTACTCAAAAAAACGAAACACTGGTGTCCTATGAGGGTTATGATCTAGGGCCTGCGGTCGGGAGGAAAGGAAACCCTTCACCGTCAGGGGCTATCGACGCCGGGTATACGTTACCCTCTTCGCCGTTTGCGCTCGGCACACGCGTGGAGGTTCTGGACGCCCTGGAGACGTCGCCGCCCGTGGTGGTGCACATGGCGCACAGTTCAGGCACCAAGCTTCAGCACGAGAAGCTGTTCCGTTCGGCGCACAAACTTCTAATGGACACGTGTACTTTTGAGTTTTTGTTCTTGAACGAGTTCTTCGCGGTTGGCGACGAGGCGGACACCGCGCATACGTGCTTGGATATATTCTCCGGCGCGTTGAAGGTGATGGACGAGCAAGGGGGGTTGGGCGGGTCGAACACGTCTCAATCAGTGGCGCATGATTTGATACGCCAAGGAAGCCACAACGTAGTTGGCTTGGTGTTGATGTTGCGCATCAACGCCGAGCACCAGCTTATCATGCGACGAAGGGGTGTGCCCGTGTTGGACAGGCACCTGCACGGCGTGGAGCTGGCGCTTTGGCCAAAGCTGAAACGCGCGTTCGACGTGCACGTGGTATCGGCGACGCGCGCGGCGAATGACCCCGCAAAAGTCACGCGGCTATGGTCGAACGACACCAACGCGCACCCCGTCGTGGTTCGGTTCGCGGACCTCGTTGTGGCGATGTTATCCGCCACGGGAGATGCGCTTGTACAGTTTGGGCAAATCGAAAAGGATATCGAGCGTTTGCGCGACGCTGTCACCAATCTCGTCAATTGCCTCGCCGAAAAGTTTGCCGATAAAAAACGAGGCGCCGAGTTCACCGCGAATTGCGCGGACGCGGTGTGTTCCATATTGAGCGAAGCGCGCGTAATCGGACCGCTAGATGGGTCCCTAGCGGCGGTGGGGGGGGACTCGCTAGCAGGGTCGCCCACCCATAAGTTTTTCGAACAGCTAAGAGACAAAGCGAAGAGCGAAGCGTGAGTGGTTTTTCAGAATATATTTGTTAAAAGGTTTTGGTACCCTCTACGCCGTTTGCAAGTCTTTCTTTTTCGCCCTGGCGGCTTTCCTCTTTGCTGCCTTTTCCGCTTCTTTCCTCTTTTTCTCCACTTCCTTCGCCGCTTTCCGCTCCTCACGGGTGTTCCGCGACTTTGAGTCCTCAATCTGCTCGAGCGATTTATTAAGCACCGCCTTTTCGATTTTCTTCTCGACTTCGTACGGCTTTTGTTTCAATTTGTCCCTGGACCAGTGGTATTGTTCAAACACGGGATGGGGCTGGAATTTCCGGTAGTTCACGAACGGCAGGTACTCCCACCCCTGGCCCTGGCACGTACCGCATGGCTTCACACCCTTGCCTTCGCAGTATTTGCAGTCGAACAAACCCCCGTCGTCCACCATCTCCGTCATCCGCCTCTGAATCGTCATCGCTTCCCTCGAATCACGCCGCGCGCGCTTCATCAGTCCATTACCGTCGCACTTCGGGCAACGCATCAAACCGGATTTGAAACATTTACGGCAGTTGTGTTTAAAAAGGTGCGGCTTATACTCACGCACGCCGATGCAGAAGTTCACCCAGAAGCCAACCTGTTTGGAGAAAGGGAAGGTGGGGTTAGTTTGCGTACGGCGTGTCTCAAAATAATTCATAGGGTTAGGTTTGCGGGAAAGCGCAATCTGAGAATGGGCTCCTCCGATCCGCGGGTCACGTCTTGGTCGGAGGTTACTTGTGTTGGGGTGGGCGACGTTTCCGCATTATATTGATGAGACACGAATGCACGCAACGAAGCGGGAGGGAGGAGATCATTGCGTGCACGCACCCCCGCGGCCGTGGCCATGACGCCGTTGAGGGTATCCATCCCGTCTGTTTTCTCTTATCTGTCCTGTCTACCGCGGTACACGGGCTTTACGTAACCACCAACGTGGGTCCCAGGCAATTCCGCGCTGGACGCAGCGAGCGAGGACGTCTCGGTGCGTGTGTGTGTGCCGAGGCAAAGACCTCGCACAAGGCTGATGGACGTGCGTCGCGCGCGCGCCGAAAAGTGGCGGCTCCCCAATCTCGCTTTTTCATTTGGGCTTTTCGTTTCAGTGGGCTGCGAGGCAAGTTTCGCCTCACAGCTCCGCGCGCTTGCTACGCATGTCGCACGCCCGCCAGCCGTTCAGCCGCGGCGCGGTCGTCACCGGAAAGGCTGCGAAGAAATCGGTCTTGAAACACCCCGCTGAGCTGAACCGAGCCGTCGACACACGCCGGGTGAAGTGGGAGATTGTCAAACCGTGGATCGCGACGCGAGTTACAGAGCTTTTGACTGTCGAAGATGACGTCCTCATCGCGATGATCTACAACCTTTTGGAGCAAGACGTGGTGCACAAAAGCGGCGTGTACGTGTATTCGCAGCTGCAAACCTTCCTGGAAAAGGAAACTGATACATTCATGAGGGAGTTGTGGGACCTTCTGGTCAGTGCGAATGCAAATCCGTCTGGAATCCCGCAGCGATTCATCGACGAAAAAGCAAACGAGCTGCGCCGGCAAAAGGAGTTAGCGGACGAGCTGAGACGGCGTCAACAGGAATCGGATGCAAAAGCAGCAGCTGTAAAACGAGAAGTGAAACGGGAAATCAAGACGGACAACGATGATGGCGGTTCGTCGCGTCGGGACGACGGCGACCGAAACCACAACCGCGACCGGGACCAGCGCCGCGACAACAGCTGGGAGCGCCGACGCCGAAGGTCAAGGAGCCGCTCCCGAGAGCGGTCACGAAGCAGGGACAGGTACGATCGAAGGGATGACCGAGGTCAGGTGAGAGATGACAGAGATTCACGACGAGACCACGATGGACGATGACGCATGATTGATTGATTGTAAAATATTTCGAAGATTTATTATCAATATGCGCGTATCATCGTTTCTTTTTCTTCGCTCCTTCTTTCTCTTTCCCTTCGCTTTTCCGTTTCCCTGCGCTCTTCTTCTCCTCCTCTTCGCTTTCGCTATCGGGCGATTCCCTATTTCCACCCATAGCGTGCTTCACCATCCTTCCTGCCGCGGCGACGTTTATCTTCGGCCGTAATTTTTCTGCCTTCGCGGATTTACCCGCCGCTCGCCGCTCCGCCGCCGACGCTTTGTCCAGCTTTTGGCGGTACAGCTCCACGCGCTCCAGCTCGCGCTTCACCGCGTGGTCCGCGGGGTCAAGGCCCACGGCTTTCAAGTACACTGAGGGAGGGAGTGGGACACATGGGGTCAGATGACGACGGGACGGTGGTGGAAAACAATACACCCGGAAAAGAGTTTGTGCACTTCACTCATGGGATGGATTGATTCTCGATTTGGGGCGTGTCGCCGTGACTGTCGAGGAGTAACGAAAGACCATAGGGCAAGTGGACGTACTGCTGAACATCGTGCTCACGGTGTTCGCCATGGAGACGTGCACCCTGGCGCGCTCCACCGGTGTGAGCGCAGCCTCGAGCTCCCTGCGGTCTAGTGCCAATATGGGCGCCAAGCCACTCTCCACCGACGATACCGCCCCCTCGAAACGCTCCAGTTGCGCCTTGACGTCTTCGGGAAGGGTTAAAGACTCCATCGCGTTTACGGGCGTGAGCACCTAAGCGTCGCAGCGTACGTGAAACGCGTGCGCTGAGAAGCAAAGACGTTCGACGCGCGGAGGAGTGGAACGCCCACTTCGGCGGCGGCGATGATTTCAACTCGGAAGAAACAGCGAACGAAAAGCGACCACAATCTTGAGTCACAGACCCTTACGATTTCCATACAATTTGGCCGAATTGTTTATTTGTTTTTTCCCAACTTTTCATTTTTGGATTTCGGTCGTCCACGTGTCTGGTCGTTTCTTCGTCGTCCGGAAATGGCTTCTGCGCTTTCGCATAGTGGACGGCGCAGACGGGTAACGTACTGACGACGGCCATGACGAACTCCCCGACCCCCCCAAAGAAACACAAGCTTGTCGGGTACAAGAACTTCAAGCGACACAACCCGTTATCCGACCGGTTCGCCATGCACGGTTTCCATCACGTCGAGTTTTGGTGCGGCGATGCGACGACCACCGCATCGAGGTTCGCGGTTGGTCTCGGGATGCAGCTCATCGCGAAGAGCGATTTGAGCACGGGAAACACGAAATACGCGTCGTACGTGTTGAACTCGAACGACCTTACCTTCGTGTTCAGCGCGCCTTCGTACCGCCCTCTGGGTGATGACGACGACGACGGTAGCTTGTCCTCTCCGTTCCCGAAACACGACCCTTCCGAGATGAAAACGTTTTGCGACAAGCACGGGTTGGGAGTAAGGGCGGTTGGCGTCACGGTGGACGACGCTACGGATGCGTACGAGAAGTCAATCGCTAACGGGGGAAGGGGCGTGTTACCTCCGACAGATTTAGGGGACGGCGTACAAATCGCGGAGGTGAACTTATACGGCGACGTCGTGCTGCGGTACGTCTCTTGGACTTCGACTGCTACCGAAAAATCAGAAAAACAATTTACGTGGATGCCGCGCTACGCCAACGCGCGACCAAACGACCGTGAATTCAAACCCCTGAGTTACGGCTTGCGACGTCTAGACCATGCCGTCGGAAACGTCCATGATTTACTCGAAACCGTGGATTACATATGCGGCGTAACCGGGATGCACCAGTTCGCAGAGTTCACCGCTGAGGACGTCGGGACGATCGATTCCGGGCTGAACTCCATGGTGTTAGCGAACAACAACGAGTTCGTGTTGCTCCCGGTGAACGAACCCACGTTCGGCACGAAACGTAAATCGCAAATTCAAACCTACCTCGAGCAGAACGACGGACCGGGGTTGCAGCACCTGGCGCTGAAGACGAATGACATCTTTTCCACGGTTCGGGAGATGAGGCGACACGGCTGTGGGAAGGGCGGCTTTGAGTTTCAAGCCCCCGCCAGTTCTGAGTATTACGCGAAACTGAAGAAAAGAGTCGGTGAAGATGCGCTGAGTCCGGAGCAGTTCGCGCAGGTTGAAGAACTAGGTCTATTAGTGGACAGGGACGACCAAGGCGTTTTGGTACAGATCTTCACCAAGCCGCTCGGGGACCGTCCAACCGTGTTCATCGAAATCATCCAGCGCGTGGGGTGCATGCGGGAAGAGAAAAAAGAGGGCAACGAAAAGCCGGAGATGGAGCAAGCCGCGGGGTGCGGCGGGTTCGGCAAGGGGAACTTCTCAGAGCTGTTTAGAAGCATAGAGCAGTACGAACAGACGTTGAAGGTGTAGCTAGAGTTTGTAGTATCACATATTTGCAAACGGATTCGATTGCGCGTAGCCGCCGGCCTGATTCGACTGCGCGTAGCCGCCTGGCTGTTGCTGTTGCGGCGGCTGCATTCCAGGCTGCATGCCTTGCATGCCTTGCATTCCTTGCTGTTGCGCCATCATCTGTTGCTGACGCATCATCACCATCTGTTGCTGTTGAAGTTGCGGGTTCATTCCCAGCTGTCGTCCGAACATTCCCTGCATTTGTTGTCCTCCACTCATCCCTTGGCCGCTCATCATCATCCCGCCCATGTGCGCGCCGTTCATTTGCCCGGGCATAACCATGCCTCTTCCGAAACCCGCACCCATACCGCCCATGCTCATGCCACTCGGTTCGGGTTCTTTCGGCTTGGGCTTTGGTTTAGGAGCGCTCACCCCAATTGATGCGCCCAAATCACCAAACGGATCAGGCGACGTCGGCGGGTCAACCGTGCTTCCCCCGAATCCCGACGACATTGAGGGAGCGCCAAAGCCCATGCCCGGCCCGCCAGGCATACCCTGCATACCACCTATCCCGCCGCCACCCACAGCGCTACCGTTCCCAAACTGGCCATACTGGTCGGGCGCCGTTTGACCGTATTGCGGTTGCGTCGGCGCCGACATCGATTGAAACGACATCTGTCCTGAGAAAGACGTCTGCGGCGCGGCAATAAATCCACCTCCGGACATTCCTGCCACGCCGACAGCCTGTGGTTGTTGTGGTTGTTGTGGTTGTTGCGGTTTTTGCGGTGCGCCACCCATCATACCGCCCATCATTCCTCCAAATCCAGGCTGGACCATGCCGCCGGGCTGGCCGCCGCTAAACAGATCGTCGCTGATCATTTGCCTCGCCGCAGGGGCCGCCGCGGGAGCAGTTGCAGGCACTGCCTGAGCTGCAGCCGCGGGCGGCGCAACATTCATTGAGTCAAACATATCTCCGGGAGGATTTTGCGCTTGGGTTTGTGACTGAGTAGGCGCGGGAGCCGGCGGAGTCATCGTCATCGCTCCGAACATATCGGGCGCCGCGGCGGGCGCCGCCGCCGGAGCCGCCGGTTGAGCCGGAGCTGCAAAAATATTCCCAAACATGTCCGGCGCGGCGGCTGTTGGTGCTGCAGCGGGCGCAGCAGGAGCCGCCGCAGGTGGTGTGATTTGCATGGATCCGAACATATCATGTGCCGCAGGTGCCGGGACGGGCGCTGGGTTGACCATCGTCGCCGCGGGCGCGGGCGCCGGCGCCGGAATCGCAAACACGTTGAGCGTTTGCGCCGTTTCTGGCGGCTTCATCGCCGCCGCCGGCGTGTTACTGAACGCATCCCAGCCGTTCCCCCCCACGAAGCCCCCATTCGTTGTCGTCGGTGGCGCGTTAATCGGTACAACTGCCGCCACAGAAGTGGTCACGGCACCTCCAAACACTCCCGCGAGTTGCGACTGCGCATCCGCCGGCGCCGGCGTGACGAAGCCTCCCAGTCCGAAGGGATCCGCCTGCGCAGGCGCGGGCGATGGCACCTGAGGCTGATGAAATTGCTGCTGAGCTTGCTGAGGCTGCTGAACCTGCCCCCCAGGCGCCATGAAACTTCCAATCGATAGTTGTTGCGTGACCTGCGGCGTGGGCGCGGGCATTGCGGCTGCCGGCACTGGCGCCGCTCTTTGTCCCTCGAATCGGCGTTCCACGAAAACTTGCCGAATGAAGTTTTGCAGCGGTGCGCGTTTGGTGTTGTCCACCATCGGACACCCGCGTTCGTTTTCCGTGCCGTACCACCCCGCCAGGAACTGCGCGCGCGCGGCGTCGTTTCCTATCTCACCCATCAAAGCCACCTCTTCATCCTTGAAAAGTGAGTTCCCAATGGATTTCACCTTGAACTGAAACTCGCGATGGACGCCCGAACACGCAGTACACACGAAGGTGCCAAAATCAACGCAAGCGTACTGAGGGAGCCTTCCTCCGTGACCAACGCACGTCATGCACTGCTTGTTACCCTCGCGTCGTGCGAATTCGCGCAGCATCTTCTCCTTCTTAGCATCCTGCTTGGAGGTCATGGTCGTCGGTCAACGAACGTTAGCCCACCAGCCCCTTTCCGAAAAGCGCGTGCCCTTAATTCGGCGGCAGCGCTTTTCGACCGAATGAACCGTCGGGCGTGAGACGCGGAGGGTTGTTCTGACGCGAACGGCGCGTCGGGAAACGTCTCCTACGTACCAAACCTTCGTGGCTAAGTCCCCACGGGGGCGTGCGCGGCGTCGGTGTGTCATGTGAGGTTGCTACACCCGCCCTCACCCAGATCCGCTCGTCAACGTTCCTCTGCCGGAACGAAAAGAAGTTTCTTCTTTCGCGATTCCAATTTCGGTTTGCGGTCCGCGTCAGACGGCACCTAGAGATTGGCGCGCGGAGACGATGCCGCCGTCGCCACCGCGCATCCGCGAGGTGCGCGACAGCGACGAGGAGGAGGAAGGTGACGATGATCTGGCTGATTTCGCGTTCGAGAGGGGCACGGGCATCGTAGGCGCTGACCATCTGGCCCGTGTGGCTTCCGCGGAAACTACCCTCGGCAGTGATGAAAAAGATCCAGGGGTCGCCGCGATGATGGCGGTGGCGCGTATTATGTCCGCCACCGGGTCAAAGACCCTCCCCCCCGGTCTGGTGAGGCTTATGTCTCCCTATCAGGCGCATTACGACGAGCTCAAGTTGCTGGGCAAAGGCGGGTTCGGTTCGGTGGTCGCGGCGGTGGGAAGGCTGGACGATCGACCAGTCGCGGTGAAGAAAATACACTTCAAAAGCGCCGCGCCTCCTTGGGCGAAGAATGACACGTTGGAGAGCCTACACGAAGAGCTTCTACGTGAAGCCAGGGCTTTGGCGTTGATGGATGACCCCCGGGTGGTGAAATACCACAGCGCGTGGATCGAACCGAGGTGGGGGCGACTCGCCGCGATGTCGAGCGACGACGCGAGTATTTCCGCGAGCGACGCGGATTTCTCAACCACTGGAAGGGAAGGCATGGGCGGAAGACGACCGTCGCTTCTGTTTGCGAATATCGACAACTCGGATAGCGATTCCGATGAATCAGAAGATGAATCGACGTCTGAATCGGGAAGCTATTCGGGCACGGGAACCGGCACGGAATCCATGAAAAACTTGCTTCCCGACGGTGAGAACGCTGTTGACAAAAACAAAGGCATAGTGTTGACACCCGCTGCTGCTGCAAAAAAGAAGACGAAAAAAACCTTCTCAACAGCGCGTTGGCCGTACACGTTGTTCATCGCCATGGAGCTTTGTCCTGGAACCACGTTGCGTGATTGGATCCGCGTGCGCCCGCGGGGCGACATCCAGGCGGGCGCGGGGACGCACATTTTCCGAGCCACGGTCGAAGCCCTGCGCTATATCCACATCAACGGTATTATCCACCGGGACGTGAAGCCGGCGAATATTTTGGTACACAGAGGGGTCTCTGAGCTTGAACCAACAGTGAAGCTGATGGATTTCGGGCTCGCGGTGTTCAACAACGGCGGGAGGGACGGCGACGACACTCGATCAGCGTCGCGCGTGGTTTACGCGGATGGCCAAACCGGAAACGGTGCGCGTAAGAAATTTTCAGTTGGGGTCGGCACGGCAAGTTACTGCGCCCCCGAACAAAGGGTCGGCGCGGGTTTATACACCAGCTCTGTGGATATGTACAGCTGTGGTGTGGTTTTAGTGGAGATGTTGACCGCGCTAGGCCAAGAGGCGACGGAAAGTGAACGGTTACACCTAATCGCCGACGCCAAGCGGCTGGAGCTTCCGGCGGAGCTCACGAAATCGTTCCCCAAGCACGCCGCGTTGGTGCGGGAGTTGCTTTCTATGGACCCTAGCTCCAGGCCCACCGCGGCGACAGTATTGCGCCGGTGGCCCAGGGTCAATTTGCGAGTGGATGATTTTGGAAAGAGCGCAACAAGCCAAACAGGGATGCACGCGCATCTTTTACGAAACGGAGGCGCGTCGTTTCCAGCAAACGGAATAGGCGTGAACGCGCGGGGGAACATCGGGGTCGCGGTCGCCGCGGCTGCCGGTGCGGCGGCGGCCAAGGCGGTGGCTGGTTCTGGGGTCACGGGAGACAGCAGCTATGTGCCGTCAGGGTACGGCGAGCCAAGAGCCACTTCATCGGAGATTGAACAAGCCGCGATGAGCGCGGCGCTGAACCAGTTTAACTTCAAGCGGTCGCAATCGCTTCCAGAGGCGGAGTTGGCGGCGATTGCGGACGCCGTCACTGCCGC
>MDSY01031880.1_pt1 | contig 18504 bp, 14 predicted proteins | sample 811131 | NCBI WGS metagenome assembly MDSY01 (sample SAMN05326643, study PRJNA326480) | marine metagenome | isolation source: seawater | place: Atlantic Ocean: South West | collected 2010
AATCCTGACATAGCCATGTTCGGAAAGACCATTGGTAATGGCTATGCTCTTACTGCAGTTGTTGGAGTTGAAGAAGTTATGAAATCTGTAGAAGACACCTTTATTAGTAGTACTTTTTGGACCGAACGAATAGGTCCAACAGCAGCTTTAAAAACATTGGAAGTCATGAAAGATATTGAATCTTGGAAAATTATTACTGATATCGGTTTGAAAGTAAGAAATAATTGGTCAGATTTATTTCATAAATACAATATTGAGTTTGATATTAGTGGAATTCCATCTTTAAGTAGTTACACTTTTAAAAATAATGATTTAGAAATCCAAACTTTAATAACTCAAGAAATGCTTAAAAAAGGTTTTCTTGCTAGCAACAGATTTTATGCATGTATCGCTCATAATGACGAATTACTAGATTCCTATTTTAATGCTTTTGATGAAACCTTAAGTACAATTAGTATTATCAAGGATGACAAAAATGAAATTATAGATAGATTAACTGGGCCTGTTCGACATTCAGGATTCAAAAGACTAAATTAATTATGATAATTGCAATTGTACAGGCACGTATGGGTTCATCAAGACTCCCAAAAAAAGTTTTGATGGACATTGAAGGTACTTCGTCTTTGAGATTCATGATTGATAGAGTTGAAAAATCTACTCTTATCGACAAAACTATTGTTGCCACAACAAATGACGAAAGGGATGACCAAATAGTTAAATTTTGTAATGATAATAATATCCTTTGTTTCAGAGGATCAGAAAATGACGTATTAGACAGATATTATCAATCAGCTAAAAAATATGAAGCTTCGACTGTAGTTAGATTGACTTCGGATTGCCCTTTAATAGACCCCGATGTCATTGATGAAACTATCAATCTTTTTTTGAAGGAAAAAGTAGATTATGCTTCAAATGCTGTTCCACCAGATAAAAAAAAATATCCCGATGGGAGTGATGTTGAGGTATTTAGTTTTGATGCATTAAAAAGGTCCTGGGTTGAAACTACAGATTTAAAAGACAGAGAACATGTGACATTCTACATGTGGGATAAAAGAGATAATTTTAATACAATTATGCTTGATAATAAACATGATTGGGGCAAATATAGATTTACGGTTGATTACATAGAAGATCTTAAGTTAGTTAGGGAAATTGTGAAAAAATTAAATGATAATAATCTAGAAGGTTCAACTAAAGAAATCATTGAAATTATTGAATCTGAAAAATTATTTAATATCAATTCTATGCACACTTGGGGATCAAATTGGTAATAAAAATTATAAAAAAAAATATAGCTTGATTAAAAAAAAATTAAATGACATAATTTATAATTTTCCGTATTTACATAAGATGAAATTGTATATTAAATTCGTTCTTTATACAAAAGGTAATCTTAAAAAACAGTTGCAAGATCCCCCTTTATTTACAATAGATAAGCATAAGGATTTAAATAAAAATATTTTTATTCCTCTAATAGAAACCTCTCATTACCAATACCATCAAATTTTAATTTTAGCAAAGGCTCTTGAAAAAAGAGGAGCAAATTTAACAATTCTTATTTGTGATTCTTTTTTAAAAGGTTGTGAAATTAAAAGTGTAAAAAATGAAAATAGCAAAGATCCCTGCTTGAATTGTAAATTTAATAGATCTAATTTAGTGCCGATGTATAATCTTAATACTATTAAACTATCAAGTTTGTTTAATCTTGAAGAGTTGTCTAGTATTCAAAAAAGTTCTGAGAAAATAATTAATTCTAGTTCAAGTACATTTCATTACGGCGATGAAGATATTACTCAAATAATTAATGATTCTATTACTAGATATTATTATGGTAACACTCCTAAAAATAAAAAACAAAAAGCAAAAGTTACACTTGATCACATTTTCACGACAATAGTTGGATTTTTGGCAGCAAAAAAAATTGAAAAAAAATTCCAACCAAATATTATATTAAATAGTATGACTGTATATTCATCATGGAGACCTTATATGCAATACTTTGAAAAAAATGAATCAGTTAAATTATTTCATATTGCTATTAATCAGTTTAATTTCAACAGTATTATTCTAAATACAATGGAGTTATACAAATCAAATAGCAGATACTATTCATATATTAAATCAAGAAAAAGTAAATCACTTATTCAATCTGAAAAGAAAGAACTTGACAACTTTTTAAACAAAAGAATCTCAGGAGAATCAAAGATATTTAAAGAACTGAATTTTTTTAGTGATAATTCAATAAAAGAAATCAATAATTTGAAAATTGATGAAAATAAGAATAATTTATTTTTATTTTCAAATATATTCTGGGATATTGGAATCAGTGACTGTGATAGTTTATATAATTCTATTATAGATTGGGTATTAGATTCCATAAGAATAGTTTCTTTAAACTCTTCATGCCACCTTTATATAAAGCTTCATCCTGGAGAGACTTTTGATACTGCTAAATCTATTAAAGGTGTTAGAGAGTATATTTATGAAAAATTTCCTGTTTTACCAAAAAACATTACCATAATAACACCTGAGTTAAAAATTAATACTTATGAATTATTTCCATTCATTGATACAGCTATAGTTTTTAATGGAACTATTGGTTTAGAGGCTCTTTTTAAAAACATTCCTGTGGTTATATCTGGTGAAGCTCCTTATGGTAATTTAAAGCTTGTAAATGAGCCTAAAAATGTATCTGAATATGAGCAGATGTTAACAGGATCAAAAAAGCTTATTATTCCAAAAAGAGATACACTTGAGCTATTTGCATATTTTTATTTTATAAAAACTTGTATCCCTTGGAATTTAACTCAGAGTGCTTATGGTGATAATTTTAATGGTTTCACATTTGAAAATTTAGAAGACATTTCACCCGGTAAAAACAAATATTTAGATCACCTCTGCAATTCTATTTTAACACCTGAAGAAACAACAATTGAAAATTGGTAAGTTATGATTTATAATATTATATTTTTTTAAAGTGAGTTTTGCAAACAAGAGTTTTTCTATTTTTAAACGTGATATCTTATTATTCATTCTTAATGTTTGTACTAGTATTATTATCGCCAGGAAATTAGGTCCAGAGCTACTCGGAATTTGGATAATTATTTCTCTAATTCCCTCATATGCAGAAGCTTTAGGAAGGACAAAATTTGATTTAGCAGCAGTATATTTTATTGGGAAAAAAAAATATAATGAAAACGAAGTTATGTTTCACCTAAATATCATTGCAATATTAACTGGAATTCTTGTAATTATAATTATACTTATACTTAAAGATGACATCATTCGATTATTATTCAATGGTGAATCAAAAAATTTAAACCTTATTTATGCAATCTTGCCAATAATACCTTTAAATTTCTTATTTCTTAATTATTCATATTTACTTATTTCTAGAGAAGATGTTGAATATTATAATATTATGATTGTAGTTAAGGCAATAATTGGTTCTGGTGGAGCTTGCTTATTATTATTAATTTTTGATCTTGGACTTTGGAGCGTTCTAGTATCCACTGTAATTTCAGTTTTTGTTGCTTTGATATTAGGAATATGGCGTTTTAATCAAACAGGTACTAAATCAAAAATAATTTTAAATTTGAATAAAAATTTATTAAAAGATTTTTTAAATTACTCATACAAACTCTATGTTGGTGGCATAATCAGTTTTCTAAATATATTTGTCATGAAATCTATACTATCAGTATATCTAAGTCCAGCAAAAGTTGCATTTTATAGTTTGGCACAAGATAGAGCAACTTTATTAGATAAAATTCCATCAGCTGTTAATACTTTACTTTATCCCAGAGTTTCAAGTTCTAATGAATTAGAATCTTCAATTAGTACCATAAGAGCATTTAGAATTCTTCTAATTTTAACTACTTTTTCTTCTATTATCTTAGCTATTTTCATATATCCATTAGTGTTAATAATGTATGGTGAAGAATATCTTCCCGTAGTTATTCCATTAATAATAATTTTACCCGGAATTATAGTAAATGGAACAGCATCAGTTTTTACATCTTATTTTACTGGAGTAGGTCGTTCAGATTTGATAATGAAATTATCTATTTTTCCTTTGATTTTACAAATCATACTAGGATTTATATTAATTACAAAATTTGATATTTTTGGAGCAGCAATTTCGTTTACTGTTGCAATGATAGTTTTTGGAATAATACAAATATATTATTTTCTTAATGTTACAAATATGTCGTATGAAATACTAGTACCAAAAAAAGAAGATTACTTGTACATAATAAACTTCATTAAATCAAAACTTAAGAAAAATGAATAAAAAAGTTATGTCCAAGTATAAACAATTTTTAGAGTTTCAAGCTTTACAAAAAATTGAGAATTAAATTACAATGTAAATTAAAATATCTAAAATCTAATTATATGAATAACAATATCCCAGTATATGAACCATATTTTAAGGGTAATGAAAAAAAGTATGTTAATGAATGCTTAGACTCTAATTGGATTTCTTCAAAAGGAGAGTTTATAAATATATTTGAAACAAAATTTGCTTCATATATTAAAGTTGAACACGCTACAACAGTTTCAAATGGTACTGTAGCCCTTCATTTAGCGCTAATGGCATTGTCTATCGGAGAAGGTGATGAGGTAATTTTACCTACTCTATCGTATATAGCATCTGCTAATTCAGTTAAGTATGTAGGCGCTAAACCAGTATTTGTTGATTCCGAAAAAGATTCATGGAACATAGATGCAAAAAAAATTGAAGCTAGGATTACTTCAAAAACCAAAGCGATTATGGCTGTTCATTTATACGGAGCAATATGTAATATTGAAGAGTTAAAAAAAATCTGTGTAAGAAATAATTTGTATTTAATTGAAGATGTAGCAGAGGGATTTGGAACCAAATATAATAACAAATACGCAGGAACATTTGGTGATGTTAGTACTTTTAGTTTTTACGGAAATAAAACTATTACCACTGGTGAAGGTGGTATGGTAGTCAGTAATAAGAAAAAAGTAATTGAAAAAGTAAAATACCTTAAAAACCAGGCTGTTTCTAATACCAAAGAATATTGGCATGATGATGTTGGATATAATTATAGGATGACAAATATTTGTGCTGCAATTGGTTTAGCTCAATTAGAAAATGCTGATTTAATCATAAAAAAGAAAATAGAAATTTCTTGCTGGTATAAACAATTTTTAGCGGATTCTAATATAAATTTTCAAAAAGAACTAGATAATTCTCTTCATTCTTTTTGGATGATATCGATTACTGTTGAAAATAAAAAGCTAAGAGATGAAATTAGACTGGAATTAAAAAATAATAATATTGAAACTAGACCTTTATTTCCTCCAATGCATAGCTTACCTATGTACTTAGAAGATAATTCTTATCAGATTGCTGAATCATTAAGCGAGAGAGGAATAAATCTACCAAGTTATCCAGGATTAAATATAGATCAAGTCTCAAGAATTTGTAAAATAATAAATAATACTATTAAAAAATAATAATATGAAATCTGCACTAATTACGGGAATTACTGGACAAGACGGAGCCTACTTATCTAAATTCTTATTATCTAAAGGCTATAAAGTTTATGGTACTTATCGAAGAACATCAACTCCTAATTTTTGGAGGTTATGCCATTTAGATGTATTTGACAAAGTAGAATTAATACCTGCTGATGTTACCGACATGTCAAGTATTTTAGAAGCTATTAATGTATCTCAACCTGATGAAATTTATAATTTAGCAGCACAATCTTTTGTGAGCGCTTCATTTGATTCTCCTTTATTAACTTGTGATGTTGATGGTTTGGGGACCACAAGAATTTTGGAGGCCATAAGAATTCTAAATAAAAACATTAAACTTTACCAGGCTTCTACATCTGAGCTTTTTGGAAATTCAAATACTGGCAATAAAATGATCAACGAGAATACTCCAATGCATCCTGCTTCCCCATATGCTGCCTCTAAAATATATTCTTATCATACGATTAAAATTTATAGAGAGGCATATGGTATTTTTGCTTCTAACGGAATATTATTTAACCATGAATCTCCAATTAGAGGACTTGAATTTGTTACAAGAAAAGTTACAAACATGGTCGCTCAAATAAAGTTAGGCATAAAAGATGAATTAGTTGTTGGAAATATTGACTCTATAAGAGATTGGGGATATGCAGAAGAATATGTTGAGGCAATGTGGAGAATACTGCAACTTGATAATCCTGATGATTTTGTAGTAGCTACTGGAGAGGCTCATTCAGTTAAAGATTTGATTAAAACAGCATTTTCAAGAGCTGACTTAGATTATAAAAAATACATTAAAACTGATAAAAGTTTAATAAGACCAATAGATGTAAATTTTTTACTAGGAGATATTTCTAAGCTAAATAAATTTTCGTCTTGGGAACCTAAAGTTAAATTCAATCAATTAGTAAATTTGATGGTTGATTCTGACATAGATAGATGGTCAAAATATTTGAATGGTGAAATATTCCCATGGGATGCGCCAAGTTACCCTAATGAACTAAAAATTAAATCAAGATTGAGAAATTAATGTTCAAAAATAGAAGATTTGTATCTCTATATTACTCATCTATTGGTTTTAAAGAGATTTTGATTTTAATATGGGGATTTCTATTGCGTGTTTTTTCTAATAAAGAAACTCTCAAAAAAAATAATATTTTAAAATTATTTCCAGAAAAATCGGTTTATTCTTTTTCATCAGCAAGAGGAGCACTCTCTGCTTGTCTAGATTTTGCAAATGTTGGTCCTGATGATGAAGTAATTTTGTCGTCTTTTACATGTCTAGCAGTTCCTACTGCAATTGTTAATCTAGGAGCCAAACCAGTCTATGTTGATATTAATTTAAATACATTAAACAATGACGTTAATGATATTGTCGATTTGATTAATCCTAGAGTAAAGGCTGTGATTCTTCAACATACATTTGGAAATTCTGCAGATATTAAAAATTTAGTTAAAATTTTAAAAAATAAAAAAATATTATTAATTGAAGATTGTGCATTATCCATTGGAACCAAAATTGATGATAAATTATTAGGAAATTTTGGTGATGCTTCAATTTTTTCAATGGAACTTTCTAAAACAATAACCACTGGTTGGGGGGGTATTTTAGTTTTAAAAAATAATTATTTAAAAAATGTAGATTTAAAGTACAATAATTATTATAATAATAACTTATTTGAGATTATAACAGATGTATTTCAAACTGTCATATCAGCAATTAACAATATGCCTAAATTTTACTTTATTGGAAAATACTTAAGTTATGGATTTTTCAAATTAAATTTTTTCCGATATTCAACACCAGAAAATGAAATAAGCGGATTTCCATCTAATAATTTTATTTCAAAATTATCTTTTCCTTTTATTTACTTAGCAAATTATCAATGGAATCGATTAGATGATATTTCAGATAAATGCTTCAAAAATCATTCTATAATTCAGAGCAAGTTGAGAAATAATGGTTACTTAATATTAAATCAATCTAACATAACAAACAAAATTAAGCCCATAAGTTCTAGAATAGCTTTTTTAGTTAAAGATAGAAATTTAATAATAGACTTTTTTTTAAGTAATGGAGTAGAGTTAGGAAAATGGTTTGATGGACCATTAACTCCAGAACCCAAAAATATGGACTTTAATTATGAAAAATCTAAATATATAAACTCAATTTTTATTTCAAATCATATTGTAAATATTCCATGTCATTATCGACTTAAAGATTGTGATTTAAACTTAATTAACAATCTGATAGATAAATTTTCAAGAAAGTATCCAAATCAAAACATTAATCTAGATAACTTTACTAAATGAAATCAATACTTTTTGTTGGTAACTGGCCAAAGCCTTTTGGAGGAATAGCTAGCCACTTATACGAGCTTCTTCCTGGAATTGCTAAAAGTGAATATGAAGTTACCATATTAACATTTACAGAACAAAATAAAGAAGAAAACTTTATTGAAAATGGAGTAAAAGTGATTAGATTTTCTCCATCATTTTATTTCATTAAGAATTTTGTAAAAATATTAAAGTCAATATTTATAAACATAAACCACAAAAAAGATCTTAGTTTTAAAAAATATTTTAGAGCTATTTCAATAACAAATAAAATTAATGAAGTTGTAAAAAATATTGAACCTGAATTTATTTTTACTTATGGAAATGATAAGCTGTGCATAAATCCTTTTTTAGAAAATCCTAACAAAAAAATTAAAATCTTTAACTCTATTTATGGAGCTTTTTACTTAAATCCTGAACTTTATGCAAATGAAAAGCAATTTTTAAGGCATGCATTATCATTTAGTGACAAAGTTCTTTCTTGTAGTCAATACTGCGTTGATTCAGCTGAAAATTTTTTAAACATCAATTATCCCAAAAAGGTTTTTTATAATAATGTTAATGAGAAAATTTTTAATCCAAGTTTAAATGGTAGTATAATTAGAGAAAAACATAATATTCCTGCCGATTCAATTGTTTTAATAACTATGGGTAGAATGATTGAGGATATGGGAGTTGATTTTCTTTTAAATAATTTGAAAAAAATTACCAGTATTTCAAAAAGGTTAATTGTTTTTTTTATTGGAGCCAAAGGAAACTTGTGTAGTCGTGTAATTAGTGAAGCTGAATCGAACAATCAAGTTAGATTTGCTTTTGATATTTCTAATGAACAAAAACCGTTTTATTATGCTTGCTGCGATATCTTTACTGCTCCAACAAAAGATAAACAAGCATGCATGGGAATAGCAAATATTGAAGCTATGTTGAGTAAAAAAGCAATTATTTCATCGTCATCTGGTGGACATTTAGAAACAATTGAAGACCAAGTTTCTGGGATTTTAGTTCCTTTTAAAGAAGGGATAATTAATGATGAATTATACCTTAAAAACTTGAGCTTATTAGTAAATAATGAAAATATAAGAAACAGCTTTGCGATAAAAGGATATCAAAGAGCTTTGAAACTATTTACAAACGACCAAATTGTAAAGGAACACGTAGATTTTATTGAAGAAAACTCAAAATAAATTACCTGCACGACTTTATATGATTATACTAAATAGTTTGATTATTAGATGAATAGTAAAGAATTTAACAATAAAAATTAAACTCAATTTATATGAGACAAATTATACAATCTTTAAAAACTGGAAATACAGAAATAGTAGAATTTCCTTCGCCAAGAGTCAAACCTGGATATATCCTTATTCAAACAACAGACTCTTTAGTTTCAATTGGTACTGAGAGGACAACCGTTACTGGCTCTAAAGAATCTTTACTTTCAAGAGCAAAGAAAAACCCAGAAAAAGTTTTAAAATTAATAAAGCTAATTAAGGATAATGGAATTAAAAAATCAATTTCTTCAGTATCAAACCAAATTGATAAATATCTCCCTCTGGGGTATTGTAATTCAGGTATTGTTATTGAAGTAGGTGAAAACATTACTGATATCGCAGTTGGAGATCGAGTTGCTTCTAACGGACCTCATGCAGAAATAGTTTCTGTTCCAAAAAATTTAGTTTGTAAAATTCCAGATTTAGTTTCAAATAGAGACGCTTCATTTACCGTAATTGGTGCAATTGCTTTACAAGGAGTTAGATTATGCAAACCAACAATAGGAGAGTCTATTGTTGTAATAGGTTTAGGCCTAGTGGGTTTAATGACTGTTCAAATATTAAAAGCAAATGGATGCAAAGTAATTGGTTTGGATATTGATGAACAGAAATGTGAATTAGCAAATAGCTTTGGTATTAAAACTATTAATACTAAAAATATTTTAGAAATTGATAAATTAGTTTATAGTTTAACCCAATCTGGCGCTGATGGAGTTATTATTACAGCTTCTACATCAGATAATAAAATCATAAGTGATGCTGCTAAGATGAGCAGAAAAAGAGGTCGTATTATTTTAGTAGGAGTTGTAGGATTGTCAATTGATAGATCTGAATTTTTTAAAAAAGAATTAACCTTTCAAGTTTCGGCGAGTTATGGACCTGGAAGGTATGATGACAAATACGAGTTAGAAGGTATTGATTATCCAAAGCCATTTGTGCGTTGGACTGAAAATAGAAATTTTGAAACTATTTTAAATTTAATAGAAGAAGGTTTATTAAATGTCAAAAATTTGATTTCGCAGGAGGTAGAATTAGATCATTTTGAAAATATCTATAATTCTATAAATAGTACTAAATCTATAGGTGTAATAATAAAATACCCATTAAATAATATCACACACAAAAATATTTCTAAAGTCATTATAAATAAAGATAATACAGACAAAAAAATAGGTATTTTAGGGTTTATTGGTGCTGGTGGTTTTACAGAAAACTTTATTCTTCCTTCTTTAAAAGAAACGAAAAGTGTTTTTAGAGGAATATCCTCAATAAGTGGATTTACTTCTACTACTCTCGCAAAAAAATTTAAATTTAATTACAGTACTTCCGATTATAAAGACATTCTAAACGATGAAAATATAGACACTGTTTTTATTACGACTCAACACGATTCTCATTCTAAATATATTATTGAGACATTGAATTCTGGAAAAAATGTTTTTGTTGAAAAACCACTTGCCATTACAAAGAACCAATTAAAGAGTGTAATAAATGCTTATGAAAAAAACAAATCAAATTCTCTTACAATTGGTTTTAACAGAAGATTTTCACCCCATATGTTAGCAATAAAAGAAAGTCTAACAATTAAAAAAGCTCCAATCAGTATAACTATTACAATCAATGCTGGGAATATACCAAAAGAAATTTGGGTTCATGATATGAAAAAAGGTGGAGGTAGAATTATTGGGGAAGCTTGTCATTTCCTAGACTTGTGTGTGTTTTTGAGTGGTTCTGAAATCACAAAAGTATGCATGAATGCTTTAGGTCCTGATTATTCGACAAACAATGACGTAGTTACAATTTTATTATATTTAGCCAACGGTAGTATTGCAACTATAAATTATTTTTCGAATGGTTCTTCTGAATATAGCAAAGAAAGAATAGAGGTTTATTCAAGTGGGAGAACATGGATAACGGATGATTTTAAATTAACAACTGCTTATGGTGTTAAAGGCTTTAAAAACATCAAAACAAAAGTTGATAAAGGTCATGTTAAACAATTTCAAGAATTAATAAAACAACTACAAACAGGTGGTAAACCAATTATTTCATCAAATGAGATCTTTAATGTAGCTAAAGCTACTTTTTCTGCTATTGAATCGATGAAGGAATCAAGTTGGATTGATGTTTACTAAAAAACAAATTTGCTAAACTATTAATTTACTTTTTCTTGGCATATGTAAAATATAGCCAATAATTTACAGTTTCTAATAATTTTATTTATACACAAAAAAAATGTTAAATATATTTAAAACAGAAAACAAAATCTTAGCTTTTATGTTTTTTGAAATATTTTTACTACCAATGTGGTCAATAGGTCCTGTGTCTTTTAAATTCTCTTTTTTGATAATAATATTTTCATTAATAAGAAAAATTCCAAAATCTCGTTTCGTTTATCCTTTTCTCTTAATTATACTATTACTTTGGATAGGAAAATTTTATTCATACCTTTTTCTTGATGAAACTCATTTTACTGAAACTGTAAGATCAACAATCAATTACTTGTTAATAATTTCCGCTTTTTTATATTCAAAAAATATAAAAAAAACGGGTAATTTTAACTGGTTAGTTTTATTGGCATTTTCATTTGCAATAATCAATATTTCTATACTTGTTATTGGTCCGAGTACGCCACAATTAATTTCATTTTATGGTCTTGATTTAAGACTTGAAGAAGGGTTGTTTCTTGCCCGTAATCCTGGGATTGCTACCAATCCAAATGGTTCGGCTTTGCTGGGCAATTTAATTCTATTATTTTGGGTAGTATCGAATAAGTTTAATTTAGTTACATTGAAATCAAAATTTTGGGACAGTATAGTTTTTATTTCTATTGGTATTGCCATTTTATCTTTTGTGAGTAAAAGTGGTTTCTTAGCATATTTTTTAATTTGTTTATACTACTTTACAAATAAGATTTCTTTACGTAATTTATTTTATTTTTTTATTATTCTTATAGTTTCTTTATCTAGTATAATAAATATTAGTGATGAATTAAATAAAGAAGACTCACTTGTTTTAACATATGGAATTGAGCAAATTTTAAATTTTGACGAAGCTCTTATAAAAGAAGCTAATAAAGACGCTGGGCAAGACGGAAATAGAGTTGTTAAAATTGAATATGCCTTTAATAATTTTCTTTATTCCCCACTATTTGGTGTTGGATCTGATAGATCAGATGGTGACACTTTAAATAATAGTCAATATCATAATGATTTCGCTACAACTTTAGTGAGTACAGGAATTTTGGGTTTTTTATTATATCTGATTATTGCATATAGAATTTATAAACTATCAGTTATTTTATTAGTTCCTTTTATTTTTCCAGGGATGACTAATGCTTTCATTTTTACAATGCAAATAGCAGCTTTTTATTTTCTTTTTGTAGGTATTATTTATAAAACCCAAACGAAACCTGTTTAGTAATGATTTCTAGAACTAATAATTTTGATTTGATTAGACTATTTGCAGCTTTTTAAGTATTAATTTTTACTCTATTACCCACCTTGAACTAACTAACATAGTCAATTTTTATATTCTTGATTTGTTTCCAGGCGTATTAATGTTTTTTGTTGTGAATGGTTTTTCGTTGAAAAAAAAGCATTATCATTTAAGAAAAAATCATTAGTTGAGAGTAAAATATAATTACTTATCTAGTTAGGTTATATGTTTTTCCCTAACTTTGTTTTAACAAAAATTCCTCTTAAAAAAATGGAAAATTTATTTTCAAAATATATTTTATCTCCTTTTTTGAATAACATAGTTAAGTTCTCAGCTAGAAACGCTTTTTGTATCAATGAAAAATTTTACACATATAATCATTTAGTTGAAAATATATCAAAAGTTAGAATTGCTTTAGGAACAAAAACTATAAATAGTCCACTGTTTGGATTGGTAGTGAACGATGATATTGAAACTTACGCTTCAATTTTCGCATTATGGTTGGAAGGCTTTGCCTATGTTCCGTTACACCCTAAACAACCAATTGAAAGAAACATAGAAATAATTGATCAGGCAGATATAGAACTAATCTTAGACTCGAGTAAATATACAAGATTTAAGGAATTTAAAATTATCAAAACCTCATCTCTTAAACCTGAAAAAATTAATATTCACCCTAAATCAGTACCAGATTCATCCCTAGCTTATATACTTTTTACTTCGGGTAGCACTGGGAAGCCAAAAGGTGTTCAGATATCCAGAAAGAATATTGGCGCTTTTATGAAATCTTTTTGGAAGACAGGAATTAGTATAAACGAAACAGATAGATGTTTACAATGTTTTGATTTGTCCTTTGATGTTTCAGTTCAGTCATATTTAGTGCCTTTGACAACTGGGGCATGTACTTATACAGTGCCTCACAACGAGATTAAATACAGTTATGTTTTTGGATTACTAGATGATCATAAGTTGACCTTTGGCGCTATGGCTCCATCAATGGTGCGTTATTTACGCCCCTATTTTGATGAAATAAACATTTCAAGTATGAAGTATAGTATTTTAACAGCCGAATCTTCACCTGTTAAATTAATTAAAGACTGGGCAAAATGTATACCCAATGCTAAAATTTTTAATTTTTATGGTCCAACTGAAGGAACTATTTACTGTTCTTATCACAATTTTAACACAAAAAAAGACAACAAACATTTGAATGGCATGTTGTCAATTGGGAAAATTATGTCTGGTTTTAATTCCATAATTATTGATGAGAACTCTAATATTTTAGAACCCGGAATTAAAGGGGAGTTATGTATAGGTGGTAATCAAATTACTAAAGGATATTGGGGAGATTCAAAAAAAAATAAAGATTCTTTTTTTATTAAAGAAATTGATGGTATTGCTCAAAAATTTTATAAAACTGGTGATTTGTGTTTTTTAGATAAAGATGGAGATATAATGTTGATTGGACGTATAGATTATCAAGTTAAAATACAAGGATATAGAATAGAACTTGGAGAAATAGAATATCATTCTCGAGAAATTTTAGAAGGAAACAATTCTGTAGCTGTTGTAACTGAAAATACAATCGGGAATAGCGAGATTACCTTATTTATTGAAGATGAGTTAAGTAAATCTGAAAAAGTGACAAAACACTTAAAAGAAAAACTACCATCTTATATGCTTCCAACAAATATTATCTCGATTAAACCATTTCCAATCAATTCTAGCGGAAAAGTTGATAGAATTAAATTAAAAAAATATAAAAGTGAATGAATGATTTTTTTATAAGAGATGCTTCCATTATTGATGTTTCATTCATTGTTGAAACGATTATTGAAGCAGAAAAAAGTGGCACAGAGATCTTCACATATAAAACAATTTTTGGGCTAAGTGAAAATGAAGCAAAAATATATATAAAGCAAATGCTAGAAGAAGAAGTAAACGGATGTGAATTATCCGTTTCTAGTTTTAAGTTAGCTGTTTCTAATAATAAAATTATTGCAGCTACAGCCGCTTGGGTTGAGGGAAGTGAAGGGTTGCCATCAGCTATTTTAAAAGGAAATTTACTAAATTACATACTTCCAAAAAATTGTATTGACCAAGCGAAAGGTTTGTCATCTGTAATGCATGATGTTAATATTGAACATAAAAACAATACTATACAGTTAGGTTTAGTTTATGTATCAAAAGAATTTAGAAGAAAAGGATTAGTTAAAATTTTAATTGATAATCATATTAAGTCTTTAAAACAAAACTACAAACATATAGATCAAATATATGTTCAAGTTTTCGGAAATAATATTGCTGCAATAAAAGCTTACAAAAAAGTAGGTTTTAGTATTATTCAAACAAAAAAATCTTCGAAAAAAGAAATCTTGAATTTATTACCATTCAATGAAAAAATTTTAATGAAAAGAGAAATATAAAACATAACTTTAAATAAAAATTTATATGAAAAAGCTAGAAATTGAAAATAATTTAACTAAAATATTTAGAGAACTTTTTTCAAATACTTCAATAATAATTTCCGATAATTTAACCGCTAATGATATAGATGGATGGGATTCTTTAACTCATATGTTATTGATAGTTGAGATAGAAAGTTTTTTTTCAATTAAGTTTAAATTAAAAGATTTAAATAAAATGAAAAATGTTGGCGAATTAATCAAAATCATTCAAACAAAAATTAATTAAATGGTATTTACATCAATTAATTTTCTTCTTTTTTTTCCTACAGTATTATTGTTATATTATTTTGTGCCTAAAAAGTTTAAGGTTATTTTTCTACTAATTGTTAGTTACTACTTCTACTTAAATATAAAACCTATTTTTATTGTGTTATTATTTGGAGTAACGATTTCCACCTTTGCATTTACTAGATTAATAGCTCATGCAAAACAAGATTCATGGAAAATATTCTATATGAGGGTTAATATAATATTGGTATTATTGCCATTACTTTTTTTCAAGTATTTTACTGTAATAAATTCTGAAATAATCGAGTTTTTTCAAGGAGGTAGTCTTATGTGGCCCCTTCCAGCAATGAAATATATGTTACCCATAGGTATTTCATTTTATACCTTTATGGCTATTGGATATACAATTGATGTGTTTAACGAGGATGTAACAGCAGAACCAAGCATATTTAATGTTGGCCTGTTTCTTTCTTTTTTTCCTATTATTCTTTCTGGACCTATTGAAAGAGCTGGTAATATTTTTCCACAATTAGAAAAAATAAATAATCTCAACTCAGACAATTTAGTTAAAGGGGCTAAGCTAATGTTGTGGGGCTATTTTATGAAATTATGTGTTGCTGACAGGCTAGGTATTTATATTGATACAGTTTTTAATAACATTTCTCAACATAACGGAAATTCATTGGCATTAGCTTCAGCATTATATCCTTTTCAGTTATATTCTGATTTAGGCGGATACTCACTTATAGCCATTGGAACTGCAAGATGTCTTGGCTTAACTATTATTCCAAATTTTAATAGACCATTTTTTTCAACATCTATGGCTGAACTATGGAGAAGATGGCATATGTCATTAATTCAGTGGTTGACGGATTATATTTATACTCCTTTGGTTTTTAAACTTAGAAAAAGGAAAATGACAGGGGTTGTGATTGCTTTAATGCTAACTTTTATAATAAGTGGTATTTGGCATGGTGCGGCAATCGTTTTTTTGGTTTGGGGTTTTTTGCAGGGCATATTTCTCTCTGTCGAAGCAGTTACGAAAAAATATAAATCTAGATTTGAATTAAATCATAATCTCTCAAAAAATAGCTTTTATATATTTTTATCTGCTTTTTTAACGTTTATTTTATTTACATTTTCACAAATTTTTGCAAAATGTAATAATATAGATGAAGCAATGACTGTAATTAATAAAATTTTAACTCAGCGAGGCTCATTATTTTTAGAATCAACAAATTTAGCTTATGGAATAATATTTTTATTCATTTTATTTTTTAAAGACTTTAAAGATGAATTTTTTTCTAATAATTTAAGATTTTACGAAAATAATAGCATAATTATAAGATTTATATCTTATTCAATTACAATAGTCATAATTATCGCAATGGGAGTTTTAGATTCAGGTGAGTTTATTTATTTTGAATATTAATTTATGAGTAAAAAAAGTGTTCTTTTTTGGTTTAAAATATTTGTTTTTTTTCTATTTATTTTTTTTATAGATCTGTTTGCTGGAAAAATTCTTTTTTTTATGCAAAACAAGTCTCTTGAAAATTCTCCTTTTGCAATGGTAACAGAGTTTACCATGAGGAAAGTTGATACAGAAATAATTCTTATTGGAGCCTCTGAAACTTCTCATGGATATATACCTTCTATTATAGAAGATAGTCTAAAGATGACTGTTTATAATTGCGGTAAAGATGGTTATGGTTTTTATTATCAATCATCAATGATTGATGGAATCCTAAAGAGATATTCTCCTAAAATAATTGTTTGGTCAGTTTTCCCTTCATCTTTTTTGTCTACACCATCAAAAAATAAGATGGACAGGATATCATATCTAAATCCTTTTTATAATAGCAATGAATATATTAAAAGCATCATAAATAAGAAAGGTCCATACGAAAAGTATAAAATGTACTCTCAATTATATGTTTATAATTCTAAAATTTTACCTTATGCTTATAAAGCACTATTTGATTACAATAATTTTGAAAAAGGGGGGTTTTCCCCACTTATGAATACAAATAATAATTACCCTGTAGTCTTAGACGCTACTTATGATGATAATTTAGATAATAAAATAGCTAAATTATTTGCTTCAACACTAGAAAAGTGCAAAGTAGCGGGGACGCAAGTTGTATTAGTATTTCCTCCACAATTAGTTATAGACAATCACAGTAATACAATTCAATATAAAAAGTTAAAACAAATAGCAGAAAATTTTGATACTCAAATATTTGAAAATTTCTATAATCATAATGATTTTATCAATAATTCATTATTATTTAAAGATAATTTACATTTAAACAACAAAGGTGCGTCTAAATTTTCTAGTTTATTTTCTAGAGAATTAAAGCACTTAATCACTAATGAACTTTAATTAATTAAATAATTGGAGACATTAATGTTTAAAATGGAAATAAAGCCCACTCAATGTTGATAATACGAATTAAAAATAAAATAAAGAGACTGATAAAAATATCTCTATATTTTCTAAGTAGCAACTTTAATTTAAAGAAAAGTTATAGTGTTTTTTCAATTCCTGATTTAAACATGATTAGTGATGTTAACCTAATTGATCATATACAAGTTGATAAAGATTTATTACAAAATATTTATCTAAGAAAATTCTCTATTTTTTTTAAACACAATAAATCTTTTATTAACAATCGGTTCATTTTACAAGACAAGTTCAGTTCTCTTACAAATGACATTGATTATAAAGGTTATAAATTTATAGATTGGCATTTTGACCCATATTTAAATATTAAATGGAATAATGATAAGTTCTTTTGGATGTCTGATTATTTCCCAAAAAAAGGATCAGATATTAAAGTTCCTAGGGAATTAAGTAGATTTAATCATGTTACTCTTTTAGCTATTGGCAACAGAGAAGAAAATTGTGAAGAATTTTTATTACAAATAATAGATTGGATCGTTAATAATAATTTATACAAAGGATTAAATTGGGCTTGTAATATGGATGTTGCATTACGAGTTACTAATTGGATCATTGGGCTTAATCTTTTCCATAAACAGATTTTAAAATATCCAAATATTTTAAAGACAATATTTAATAGTATAGAAGACCATGGAAATTTTATATATGAAAATTTAGAGTATTATGGAGAGAAATATCCAACTGAAAATCATTATTTATCAAATATAGTTGGACTAATTTACATTGGTGTAAATTTTCCTGGAATGAAAAATTCCAAGATATGGTTGAGATTTGGAATTCAAGA
>MDSY01023199.1_pt1 | contig 18503 bp, 13 predicted proteins | sample 811131 | NCBI WGS metagenome assembly MDSY01 (sample SAMN05326643, study PRJNA326480) | marine metagenome | isolation source: seawater | place: Atlantic Ocean: South West | collected 2010
CAGTCGCTGCAGCAATGTCTTGGGGCGTTGTTATTGTCGCTAAATCGGATGCCGTGGATTTAGCGATCAAATCGGACACGGTCGAAACAAGGCCCAGAACGAACAAACCTGCGACAATCCCGATCAACACTTTGCGCACGCCAAGGCCAGACCGTTTCGGGGTGATCAGCGGTGGTTGAATGTTCGATTGGCGCTGCGTCAAAGTTTCTGCGCGTGTCATGGCCTTGGCTGGAGCTGCATCAAAGCGTGGCGCGCTGGGTGTATCTCCGTCAGGGGTGGCTGAAGAAGGCGTTTCAAATTCGCCAAAAAGGGTTTCAAACTTACCCTCAGCGCGCTGTTTCCAAAGCGGCATTGCATCGGCTGCGTTGGCGGGTGGGATGGGTTCAAACGCGGCGGCCAGCGGGGTGTCTGCCGCTGTCGGGCCTTGCACTGTAGGTGTGTCGACTGGCTTGGACGCAAACACCAGCTTTGCCAATGCCAGCAGGACCAATCCGCCCGCGATCTTTGAAAACAGCCCGAACATTGATGTTTCATCAGCCTTAGGTGGCGCGAACTTGTCCTCTCGCCCATGGAGATAGGGCCAGATCACGACCAGATCATCACTGAATTTCAGGCTTTTTTCGAAAAACGCATCTTCGGTCAAATCGCTCCAACGGCCAAGGCCGCTGATGCTTCCGTTATATTCCATGATCGGGCCAACGTCGCCAAAATCCACGACACCGTTCATCAAGAATTCAGGTGTCAGACGGTCAAAGTCGAAGCCGGTTTCATAAAAGAAAGCGATGCCGACAATTTCGGTGTCATCGAATGACGTCGACGACACGAGGGGCACCATAAAGGCATCATCATCACCGGTGTCTTTTTCAAGCCTCAATTCATAGGCGAAATCATACACGGCCTGCCCCCGCAGGACCACTTCGCCTTGCTCAGTTGCATGCAGGTCCGGATCAAAATTTGCGACATCGACGGCGGCTGGTGGACCGGCAAGCAAAGCGGCGGCATCGTCGGCGTGACCCTCGTTTTGCAGAACCTGAAGGTACAACCCGAGCCCAAGGATCAGAGACGCCATAATCCCAAGACCAATCGGGCCAAGGCGCAAAACCCAATAAACGATGTATAAAATTTGCGGCATATCGATCCTCATCCAAAGCTTGAGGACAAGGTCGCAAAGCTATTTGGCAAGAATTGGGCACGTTTAGGTTGTTTTATGGATCGCGCGTTAACCTTTGCGCAATCGATCTATAATCGGACAATCAGGGCGGTCGTTGCCCGCGCAGGTTTGGACCAGATCAGCAAGGGTCGCGCGCATGTCTTGCAGGCCTGCAATCTTGGCCTCGATCGCGGTGAGGTGCTGTTTGGCGATGGCGCGCACATCGCTGCTGGCGCGGTCCTGATCTTCCCAAAGCGCCAACAAATCACGGCAATCAGAAATCGAAAACCCGAGGTCGCGCGCACGGGCAAGGAAGGACAGTTTGTGCAAATGTACATCACTGAAATCGCGGTATCCGTTGTCGGCGCGGTCAGGTTTCACCAACCCGATGTCTTCATAGTAACGAATGGTTTTCGCGGGCAGTCCCGTCACCCCTGAGGCGTGTTTGATATTCATGCGCGCGCCACCTTGACCCAGCGCAACCGCAGCGCATTCGTGACAACCAGCACGCTTGACGCGGCCATTGCCAGCGCCGCCAGCTGAGGGGTCAACCACGCCAGCGCCGCGACAGGAATAAGCACGACATTATACCCAAACGCCCAGCCGAGGTTCTGGCGGATGTTGCGCAATGTGGCACGGCTGATCGTGATCGCCCGCAAGACCCCCATGGGGTTACCGGACACCAGCACCACATCAGCGCTGTCCACGGCCACATCTGTGCCGTTGCCCATGGCGATGCCGACATCAGCGCATGCCAGCGCGGGCGCGTCGTTGATCCCGTCCCCGACAAACGCCACGCGGTGACCTTTGGATTGGAAATCACGAACGACATCCGCTTTGCCATCGGGCAGAACCCCCGCAATGACGCGGTCAATGCCAAGCGCTGCACCCAAAACATCTGCGGCCGTTTGCGTGTCACCGGACACCATCACCACTTCGATACCTTGGGCCTGAAGGTTTTGAACGGTGGATTTGGCATCTGCTTTGGGTGCGTCTGACAAGCCCAGTGTCCCTGCGAATGTGCCATCAATCGCGACCATGACAGGGGTTTGTCCTGCGGGCACATCGGCCTGTGCGCTCACCCCGTCCCACGCCATCATCGCCGCATTGCCGATGACGATGCGCCGACCAACGACCATGCCTTGTATGCCGTGACCAGGCACTGTTTCGACGTCCGTTGCCGTCGGAAGGTGGCGCCCCGCAAGCGCGACAATCGCGGCGGCCAAGGGGTGATTTGACGCGGCCTCAACAGCGGCAACGGCAGCCAAATCATCAGCGCGCAGTGTATTTGACGCGACCACTGGCGCGCCCATCGTCAGGGTGCCGGTTTTGTCAAAGGCCACGACGTCTACTCCTTCAAGGGATTGCAACGCATCACCACGGCGAAACAGCACGCCAAGGTCAGCGGCGCGACCTGTTCCAACCATAATAGAAGTGGGCGTCGCCAAACCCATGGCGCAGGGGCATGCGATAATCAGCACCGACACACCAGCGACCAGCGCAATCGGCAACGACCCAAGCAGCAACCAGATCGCAACCGTCGCAGCGGCAATGACCATCACGGCGGGCACAAACCACAGCGTGATGTTATTGACCAAATCCTGCACCGGAAGGCGTGCCCCTTGGGCGGCGACAACCATGTCGATAATGCGGGCAAGCATCGTATCAGACCCGACGGCCTTGGCCGTCATGGTCAATGTGTTGGCCCCGTTCAATGTCCCCGCAACAACGGTGTCGCCTGCGGTCTTTTCGACCGCAATCGGTTCCCCCGAAATCATGCTTTCATCGATAAAGCCCGTGCCTGTCACCACATCCCCGTCAACGGGGATACGTTCGCCAGCCGTCAGTTGAATGATATCGCCCACAACGACATCAGCAATGTTGATCGAAACGAACGTCCCATCGCGCAGCACGGATGCCGTATCAGGGCGCAACCCGATCAGCCGTTTGATGGCTGCACCGGTGCGCCCTTTTGCCCGCGCCTCAAGCCAGCGACCAAGCAGGATCAGCGTGACGATCACGGCGGCGGCTTCAAAATAGATAGCGACCGATCCGGCGGGCAGGATTTGGGGCGCGAACGTCGCAATGGTGGAATAGCCCCACGCCGCAGTTGCCCCCAAAACCACCAAAGAATTCATATCAGGCGCGCGGCGCAACAAGGCTGGCACGCCAATGCGGTAAAAATCCTGCCCCGGCCAGATCAGAACAATACTGGCAAGGATGAATTGCGCGACCCACAGGGTTTGCAGGCCGATGGTTTGCACGATGGCATGGTGAATGGGGGGAAAGATATGGCCACCCATTTCGACAATGAAGATCGGCAATGTCAGCGCAGCGGCGATCAAAGCGGCACGGCGCAGGGCGGGTGTTTCATCCTCGCGGGTTTTGGGTTGTGCCTGTTGTGTGATCAGTGTCGCGGGGTAGCCCGCCGTCGTTGATGCGCTTTCGATTTGCGCAAAAAGCGCCCGATCAGCATCCACGGTCGCGGTATGATCGGCAAAGTTCACATGCGCGGACGTCACACCCGCGACGCCAGACATCGCTTTTTCGGCGCGCGCCGCACAGGCCCCGCAATTTAACCCGCTGATTTCAAACCGCATCGTTGTCATATTTGGCCCCTATTCACCTATGGTATAAAGGTTCCCGTCACGGGAGGGTCAAGGGCTTAAATACAATTAACATTGCGGCAATTGGCCCTACCGCACGGGCAACACTGGCCCTATCCGACACCCCGCAAAATCGAGATAGTATGGCATCGCGTCATCTTGACGCCCCTGATTCCAAGCGGAGGTCCCTAAAATGGACGGAATGACACCAAACGATCTGAGCCACGTTGTTGAAGCCGACCGCGCCCATGTATGGCATCACCTTGTTCAGCACAAAGGGTTTGAGACAGGCGAGCCTCGCATCATTGTTGAAGGCAAAGGAATGCGGGTTTGGGATCAGCACGGCAAAGAACATATCGATGCGGTGTCGGGTGGCGTTTGGACCGTCAATGTTGGCTACGGTCGTGAAAGCATTGCGAATGCCGTGCGCGACCAGATCCTCAAGATGAACTTTTTTGGTGGCACGGTCGGGTCCATCCCCGGTGCGATGTATGCAGAAAAGCTGATTACAAAGATGCCTGGCATGACGCGCGTATATTACGCGAACTCCGGTTCTGAGGCGAACGAGAAAGCCTTTAAGATGGTGCGCCAGATTGCGCACAAGCGCTATGGCGGCAAGAAGCATAAAATTTTGTATCGCGATCGCGACTACCACGGCTCCACCCTGGCGACGATGTCGGCTGGCGGTCAGGACGAACGTAACGCACAGTATGGCCCCTTCGCGCCCGGTTTCATCCGCGTCCCGCACTGCATGGAATACCGCAAGCACGAACAGGACGGCGCGCCTGAGGAAAACTACGGCGTTTGGGCCGCGGACGAGATTGAAAAAGTGATCCTGCGCGAAGGTGCTGACACGATTGGCGCCCTGTGCCTTGAGCCTGTGACGGCTGGTGGCGGCGTGATCACCCCGCCCGAAGGCTACTGGGACCGCGTTCAAGAAATCTGCAAGAAATACGAAATCCTGCTGCACATCGACGAAGTGGTTTGTGGCGTTGGCCGCACGGGCACATGGTTCGGCTATCAGCAATACGGCATCAAGCCTGATTTCGTGACGATGGCAAAAGGTGTGGCATCCGGTTACGCCGCGATTTCGTGCTGTGTCACATCAGAGGCCGTGTTCGATCTGTTCAAAGACGATCACGCTGATCCGATGAACTACTTCCGTGATATTTCCACGTTTGGCGGTTGCACGGCGGGTCCTGCGGCGGCTTTGGAAAACATGCGCATTATTGAGGACGAAGACCTGTTGGCCAACACGGTCGCCATGGGCGATCACATGCTTGATAACCTGTGGACCCTGTCCGAAAAGCACAAAGTCATCGGTGATGTGCGTGGCAAAGGTCTGTTTGTTGGCGCAGAACTCGTGACGGATCGCACCACCAAAGACCCCATGCATGAAAAGATGGTTGGCCAGGTTGTGGCAGATTGTATGCAGCAAGGCGTGATCATCGGCGCGACAAACCGTTCAATCCCGACTAAGAACAACACGCTGTGTTTCTCGCCCGCTTTGATTGCCACGAAGGACGACATCAACCAGATCACCGAAGCGCTGGACGGGGCACTGACACGCGTCTTCGGTTAAATCTGGCGATAAAATTCAGACGGGCTGGGATCAAATGTGGACCCAGTCCCTTGTTTTGCGCCACACTGACGCCATTGAAATTTTCAAAGGCTGTTTTCCATGCTTCGTTCCCTATTGATCCTGCTGACCTTTCTTGTGGCGCTTCCGGCCCATGCGCAAGATTCTTGTGAATACGCAAACGACAATGAATGCGATGAGGCGCGGTATGGCGGGCAAGGGTATTGCGACGACGGCACGGACACGACCGATTGCCGATTGCTGAGCGCAGGGATCACGGACAATTCATGCGAATTTGCCAATGACGGTGAATGTGACGAATATCGTTACAACAGCACGGGGGCCTGTGTGGATGGGTCCGACACCAACGATTGCGCGATCTGGCAGACCCAACGCGAAAGCGAATTCATGGAAAGCGCGCAGGCGCTTAACCTGCCTGTTTTGACGATTGGCCGTCTTGGCAACAACACGTGCCGTTGGTCAAATGACGGTGAATGCGACGATCCTGATATTGGCGGCTCGGGTGCGTGCAATCCGGGAACGGACGCGACCGATTGCATCCAGAACTTTGACACGAGTGCGGAACTGGCGCCAGCACTTGGCGGCGGCAACGATTCCTGTGAATACGCCAATGACGCCGAATGCGACGAAGCCCAATATGGCGGTGGTGGCTATTGTGACGCCGGAACCGACGCCACAGATTGCCGCATTCTGGCCGCCGGGGTCGATGATGACAGCTGCGAATGGGCCAACGACGGTGCCTGCGATGAATTGCGGTATGGCGGCGGCGGGCAATGTGTGGACGGGTCCGACGCCACCGATTGCGATATGTTTGGTACATCCCCCGAAGCCTTGGCGCGCTTGTTGGCGCTTGTGCCCGATCCACTGCGTGCGTCCCTTGGGGATGACACCTGTGAATATTCCAATGACGGCGAGTGCGATGATGCCAATTTTGGAGGGACGATCTCTTGCACACCAGGCACGGACGCCACGGATTGCCGTGCGATGGCGCTCGGCGGGGAAGATTCCTGCCGTTGGGCCAATGACAATGAATGTGATGAACCCGGTATCGGGACAGACAACTGCACTTCTGGCACAGACGTGACCGATTGTTCCGCTGTGGCGTATCTGCGCAATCGCACGGACACCTGCAACTCCGCATTCGACGGGATTTGTAACGAGGTCGAGAACGGCAATGGCACTTGCGAAGCCTTCAGCGACACCGCCGATTGCCTTGGTCGGTCCCGCCCTGCCGGTTTGGAAAACCACTTCTTTGGCCGCGACGATCGTATTCTGGTCGATGCAACGCAGATGCCATGGGCTGCGATCGGGTCGATTGAACTGCAAAGCGGGACCTGCACAGGAACGCTTGTTGGGCCATCCTTGGTTCTGACGGCAGCCCATTGTGTGACCGACACGGGTGACGAAACGCTGACACCCGTCAGCTTTTCTGCGGGTTTATCGCTTGGCCGATCCATGGGGACGGCCAAAGTCACAGGTGCGGTATTTGATCCAGCGTACGATCCTGAAACCCAGCCCGCTGGGGGCGGCAACGGCCATGACTGGGCGCTGATCGTGTTGGACAAGTCGTTGGGCGACAGCGTCGGGTTCCTTGATATTCACGAGCTCACATCGGATGAGCTGTCGGCGATCGGGCGCGCTGGATTGATCGTCAATCAGGCAGGATATTCTTGGGACACGGGCAACAACATGTCGGGCAACGTGGGCTGCCGCATCGTTGAGGCGTTTGAAGACAATTCGATCCTCCACGAATGTGACACGGCGCAAGGCGACAGCGGATCACCGTTCTTGCTTAACATTGACGGGGACTGGAAAATCATCGCCGTGGACAGCCAGTTCTTCAGCGCGACGGATGATAAGACGCCGTTTTCACAGTCTAACTTGGCAGTGGACAGCCGTGCATTTGCCGCCGCTGTCGCCCAGCAACAATAGCGCGTCGTTAGGACCAGTTTACGCGCGGCTTGGGGCCAGTTAAGACAGGCCCATGGCGCTTCCCGTTGAAACCTTCTTTTTGCAGCCCGATTCTGAGGGCACGTTACAAACCCAAATCCGCCAACTGGTGGCAGAGGGTATTTTGGCGGGTCGGTTTCGCCCAGGTGAGAAATTGCCGTCGTCGCGAAAACTGGCGCAGCACCTAGGTGTCAGCCGCATCACAGTGACGCTGGCGTTTACCGAATTGCTTGCGGATGATTACATCGTGGCCCATGGGCGGTCGGGATATTTCGTGTCCGAAAACGCACCAGAACCACCGCAATTTCCCGCCAAAGCGACCGAGACAAGTACAGTTGATTGGACAAGTGCGATTGGTCAGCGGTTCATCACGCCCGATGTGATGACCAAACCTGCCGATTGGTCCAAATACCGCTATCCGTTTATCTACGGTCAGGCGGACCCGTCCCTGTTTGATTCCGCCAACTGGCGTCTGTGCGCGTTGGAGGCTTTGGGGCGGCGGGATTTTGATGCGCTGACGGCAGATTATTTCGACAATGACGATCCCAAACTGGTGGATTTCATTGCACGCCAGACATTGCCCCGCCGCGGTATCCTCGCCAAGCCAGATGAAATCCTGCTGACACTGGGGGCACAAAACGCGCTTTGGTTGACGGCGCAGGTTCTTTTGACACAGCGGCGCACGGCCGCGATTGAGGACCCCTGTTATCCCGCATTGCGCGGCATCTTGGATCAGGCGCGCTGCCATTTGCATGCGATCCCTGTTGATCAAGACGGTCTGCCGCCCGAGGCCTTGCCTGACGGCACTGATGTTGTGTTCACCACGCCGAGCCATCAATGCCCAACGGCTGCGACCATGCCCATGGCGCGGCGCACAGCCCTGTTGGAAAAAGCAGAGCGCGACGATTTTCTGATCGTTGAGGATGATTATGAATTTGAGATGTCGTTCCTCAAGCCGCCTTCGCCTGCGCTGAAATCCCTCGATAAGAATGGGCGGGTGATTTACGTCGGCTCGTTCTCGAAATCCATCTTCCCCGGTTTGCGCCTTGGATACCTCGTGGGTCCTGCCCCGTTCATTCGCGAAGCCCGCGCGCTGCGGGCATCTGTGCTGCGCCACCCGCCGGGGCATATTCAGCGCACCGTCACCTATTTCCTATCACGCGGACATTATGACGCACTGGTGCGGCGCATGGGCCGCGCGTTTCATGAACGCCGCAATGCGATGGACGCTGCCATTGCCAATCATGGCCTAACGGTCGCTGGATCGGGCAGTTTTGGTGGATCATCCCAGTGGATGCGCGCGCCCGAACACATCGACACGCAGGACTTGGCCCAACGATTGCGGGACAAAAGCGTGCTTATTGAACCGGGGCATGCATTTTTCGGTCAATCGGACCCACCGCGCAATTATTACCGCCTTGCGTACAGCTCAATTCCGGCGCCAAGGATTGCAGACGGAATCGATATCTTGGCCCGCACATTAAAGGAAATGACCTAAGGCTTAGGCATCAAGACACATCAGGCACCAGCAAGGATGGACTTTGCTTGCTGAAAATGAGACCTAGAGTCTTAATTTCAATACTGCTGGCGCTAAATTCGACAATCAACTGGACCTAACGGCATAGCTTTCAACGCCTTAGGTTGCGATCAAACTTGAACTGAGGGGATTCCCAAATGAAAATGACGACCGAAGAAGCCTTCGTAAAAACACTCCAGATGCATGGCATCGACAATGCGTTTGGTATCATTGGTTCCGCCATGATGCCGATCTCTGATATTTTCCCTGATGCAGGCATCACGTTCTGGGATTGTGCCCATGAGACATCCGGCGGCATGATGGCTGACGGTTTCACACGCGCCACTGGCAAAATGTCCATGATGATCGCGCAGAACGGCCCCGGCATCACGAACTTCGTGACAGCTGTTAAGACGGCCTATTGGAACCACACACCGGTTCTGCTGGTCACGCCGCAAGCGGCCAACAAGACAATCGGCCAAGGTGGTTTCCAAGAGATGGAGCAGATGAACCTGTTCGCGGATTGCGTGGCCTATCAAGAAGAAGTGCGCGACCCAACACGCATCGCCGAAACGCTGAACCGCGTGATCATGCAAGCCAAGCGCGCATCCGCCCCCGCACAGATCAACGTGCCACGCGATTTCTGGACGCAGGTCATCGACATCGAGCTTCCAACAATCGTTGACTTTGAATTGCCACAGGGCGGCGCACAGGCAGTTCAAGACGCAGCTGATTTGCTGTCCTCTGCCAAGTTCCCCGTGATCCTTAATGGTGCGGGCGCGATCCTGTCTGTTGGCGGAATTGAGGCGTCCCGCGTGTTGGCTGAAACCCTCGACGCACCTGTTTGTGTGGGCTACCAGCACAACGACGCGTTCCCCGGCAACCACCCCCTTTACGCGGGTCCATTGGGCTACAACGGCTCAAAGGCTGGTATGGAATTAATTTCTAAAGCCGACGTTGTGTTGTGCCTCGGCACACGCCTCAACCCGTTTTCCACCCTGCCCGGTTACGGCATGGATTACTGGCCGACAGAGGCCAAGATCATCCAAGTTGATTTGAACCCTGACCGCATTGGCCTGACCAAAAAGGTCACAGTCGGTATCGTTGGCGATGCTGCGAAAGTGGCAACTTCGATTTCTGCCAAACTGGCCAACACAGCTGGCGACGCTGGCCGTAAGGATCGTCAGGCCCTTATTGCACAGACAAAATCTGCATGGGCACAAGAATTGACCTCCATGACAGAAGAGCAGGACGATCCGGGCACAGACTGGAACGTGCGTGCGCGAAAGGCCAAACCAGATTGGATGGCACCGCGTATGGCATGGCGCGCCATTCAGGCGGCTTTGCCTGTTGAGGCGATCATTTCAAGCGACATCGGCAATAACTGCGCGATTGGTAACGCCTATCCGTCGTTCAATGAGGCCCGCAAGTATCTGGCACCTGGCCTGTTTGGCCCATGTGGTTATGGCCTTCCGTCCATTGTTGGCGCGAAAATCGGTCGCCCTGATGTGCCTGTTGTCGGTTTTGCTGGTGACGGCGCGTTCGGTATTTCTGTCAACGAATTGACAGCAATTGGCCGTGGCGATTGGCCTGCGATCACGCAGATCGTGTTCCGCAACTATCAGTGGGGTGCTGAAAAGCGGAACTCTACGTTGTGGTTCGATGACAACTTCGTCGGCACAGAGCTGGACGAAGATGTGTCCTACGCTGGCATCGCCAATGCATGTGGCCTCAAGGGCGTCGTGGCACGCACCCAAGACGAGCTAACGGCTGCGCTGGCACAGGCGATCAAGGACCAGATGGAAAACGGCATCACAACGCTGATTGAGGCAATGATCAACCAAGAGCTTGGTGATCCGTTCCGTCGTGACGCGATGAAGAACCCTGTAAAAGTTGCAGGTATCTCCAAGGACGACATGCGCCAGCAAACGCTCGCTTAATCATTGATATGATTTAGGCCGCGGCGGGGAAAATCCCTGCCGCGGCCAAACTTTATTCTAAGGGGATATTGTAATGAGCTTTCTGTCTGACGCTGTGGCGATCCCACCCGCCCATATTATCAAGCTCGCGCAAGATGCCCCTTCCCCGCGCGTGGCGATTGCCCGTGCAGGTGCCCCATTGCCCATGCTGGCCGCGTTTGAGGCGACACAGGCCAATATGATGGTGCCCCTGTTCACAGGTGAGCGCGCCGACATTGAGGCCGAGGCCGACAAGCTGGGCTGGGATATTTCCGGATTTGAAATCATCGACACCGTTGGTGAAGCCGAAGCAGGTGCCGCCGCCGCATTGGCCTGTGGTGAAGGCCGCGCGGATGTTTTGATGAAAGGCCAGTTGCACACGGACGCGTTTATGCGCGCTGCCGTGTCGCGTGATGCAGGTCTGCGCACCGGCAAACGGTTCGTGCATATTTTCCACATCACAACGCCTGATAGCACGAAATCAATCACCATTTCGGATGCCGCGGTAAACGTGAGCCCGAACTTGGATACCCGCAAAGACGCTACACAAGAAGTCGTCGATCTGCTGCACAAAATTGGCAACCCGCGCCCTAAGGTGGCGTTCCTGTCGGCCACTGAATCGGCCATTGAGGGCGTGCCATCGTCCATGGAAGGTCGCGCATTGCGCGACTGGGCGATTGCAAATGTTGAGGGCGCGGATTTTTCCGGACCGCTGGCGTTTGATCTGATCATGTCGCCCAAAGCGGTGGCCGCCAAAAAGCTGACAGATGACCCCGTAGCAGGCCAGGCCGATGCAATCATCGTGCCAGACATTGTGTCGGGCAATGCGTTGTTCAAAGCCTTCGTCTACCTGACGGGGGGATGCGCGGGTGGCATCGTGATGGGGGCCAACGTGCCGATCCTGTTGACGTCGCGGGCTGACCCTTCGGCGGCACGATTGTCCTCAATCGCGCTGGGCGCAATCGTGGCGGCGTCTGCATGATCCTTGTCGTCAATGCAGGGTCTAGCTCTATCAAGGTGGCGCTGTTTCGCGCTGATCTGACGGAAGTTATGGCTGGCCAAGTCAGCGGTATTGGCGGGCCATTGGCACACATCGACCTTGGCACAGACGACAAAGATATCGCCGCGCCGGATCACGGTGCAGCGCTGAATGCGATTTTGCAAAGTTTTGCAGCGCAGGGCATCACCACCGATCAACTGACAGCTGTGGCGCACCGCGTTGTTCATGGTGGTACGTCGTTGGTGCAGCCGTGTCGCATCACCGATGATGTCATCGCCGGGATTGAGGCCGCGACCCCGCTGGCGCCCTTGCATAACCCCAACAACTTGGCTGGTATCCGCGCGATTGCAGCCGTCGCGCCCGATATGGCGCAGTTTGCATCCTTCGGAACCGCGTTTCATGCGACCAATCCGGACGTGGCGACGGCCTACGCGATCCCCGACAGTGACCGCGCCATGGGCATTCGCCGTTACGGGTTTCACGGGTTGTCCTATGCGTGGATCGTGACCCAGTTTGAAGACAAGCTTCCCGATCGCCTGTTGGCCTTCCACCTTGGGTCTGGCGCGTCTTTGTGCGCGATCCATAAGGGGCAATCGGTGGCGACATCAATGGGATATTCCCCGCTGGATGGTTTGACGATGGGCACGCGGTCCGGCGCGATTGATGGCATGGCCGTGTTGCGCATGGCAGACATCCACGGGGCGGCCGAAGCATCGCGGCGCTTGAACAAGGATTCAGGCCTGAAGGGTCTTGGCGGGGCAAATGATATGCGCCTGCTGCTGGCTGCCGATACACCAAAGGCCAAATTTGCTGTGGATCATTTCTGCTACTGGGCCGCGCGTCATGCGGGGTCCGCAATCGTGGCGATGGGCCGTGTTGACGCAGTCGCGTTTACGGGTGGTATCGGACAGAATTCCGCGCCGATCCGTGACCAGATCATGAGCCATCTGAAATTTCTTGGCGACGTGCCTGTGCATGTTGTGAAGGCCGACGAAGAACGCCAGATCGCGTTAGACGCTGTGACGTTGGGGGCCGTGTGATGGATTGGGTCCTGACGGCCACTGACCTGACGCAAAGCGAATTCCTGATCATCGCTGGCCTTGCGATGTTGGCAGGGATCGTGCGCGGGTTTTCAGGGTTTGCCCTGTCGGCCATGGTCATGGCGACTGCCGTTGTGATCCTTCCGCCCATTTCGCTTATCCCGATGCTCTGGTTTCTTGAGATGTCGGCATCAATCCTGATGTTGAAAAACGGCTGGGCTGGTGCGGACAAAACCATGACCTACGGGCTGGCGGGTGGATCAATGATCGGTTGGCCCATCGGTATCTTCCTCACGGCGAGCCTCCCCGTAGCGGCATCGAAAACAGTCGCTCTCTCAATTATTGTTATCCTTGCGGCCACTCTGCTGGCCAAAATCCGCATGCCGTTTCTGGCGACCAAATCCGGGCTATACGGCACGGGGATCGTCGCGGGCATCGCATCGGGCCTTGCCTCTGTGGGCGGTATGGTTGTCGCCATTTATGTGCTGGCCGCACAATCGCCCGCAAACGTCATGCGCGCATCGCTGGTGCTTTATCTGTTCCTGACATCCGTCATTTCGCTGCTCATTTTGATCTTCTCGGGCATCATGGATGTCACCAGCGTCATACGTGGCCTCATATTCGCCGTTCCAACCATGATCGGTGTTATCATCGGGCAGCAATTTTTCACCGAACGGCTTGCGCCCTATTATCGCCCGTTCTGTCTTATCCTTTTGATCGGCCTTGCCTCGCTTGGTTTGATCCGCACACAATTCACCTAAGAGGACACCCACATGCTCAAAGACCAACCAGATCTGGACCTGTCCCCCAAGGTATCCGACGAAATCCGCAAGACGACTTGTTACATGTGTGCGTGTCGCTGCGGCATCGACGTGCATATGAAAGACGGTAAGGTCGCCTATATCGAGGGCAACAAAGACCACCCCGTCAACCAAGGTGTTTTGTGCGCCAAGGGGTCTGCGGGCATCATGCAGGTCAACGCGCCATCCCGCCTGAAAGCGCCGATGAAGCGCGTCGGACCGCGCGGATCGGGTGAGTTTGAAGAAATCTCATGGGAAGAAGCGCTGAGCATTGCGACCGAGTGGCTTGCCCCTATTCGCGAAGAAGACCCGTCCAAACTGGCGTTCTTCACAGGCCGCGATCAGTCGCAATCGTTCACGTCGCTTTGGGCCCAAGGGTTCGGCACGCCAAACTACGCCGCGCACGGTGGGTTTTGTTCGGTGAACATGGCCGCGGCTGGCATCTACACGATGGGCGGCGCGTTCTGGGAATTTGGTCAGCCCGATTGGGACCACACAAAGATGTTCGTGCTGTTCGGCGTCGCTGAAGACCACGACAGCAACCCGATCAAGATGGGCATCGGCAAAATCAAAGCCCGCGGTGCGCGCGTTGTTGGCGTGAACCCGATCCGCACTGGATATAACGCCGTGGCCGATGATTGGTTCGGCATCACACCGGGCACCGATGGCTTGATGATTATGGCGATCATTCATGAATTGTTTAAGGCGGGTAAGCTGGACCTTGATTACCTCGCGCGGTTCACCAATGCGTCTTGCATCGTGAACGAAGACCCCAAGTCGGATCAAAACGGTTTGTTGATGCGCGATGAGAACGGCGAACCATTGGTCATCGATAAGCGCACAGGTGAATTGGCCCCATGGAACGGCATCGGCGTTGAACCTGATTTAGGCACGACGCACCGCCACGCGGGTGTCACGCACCGCCCTGTGTTCCATTTGATGGCAGATCGTTTCCTTGATCCACAATACGCGCCTGAAAAGGTCGAAGATGCGACTGGCATTTCGGCGGATCGTATCAAACAGTTGGCCGCCGATATGGCGCACGTCGCGTTTGAAGAAGCGATTGAACTGGACCGCCCATGGACAGATTTCCGTGGCAAAAAGCATGATAAAATGATCGGTCGCCCCGTATCCATGCATTCGATGCGCGGGATTTCGGCGCATTCCAACGGGTTCCAGACGTGCCGCGCATTGCACACCTTGCAGATCATCCTTGGTGCCGTGGAAACACCCGGTGGTATGCGGTTCAAACCGCCCTACCCCAAGCCCGCGACAGCCCATCCCAAGCCCCACGGCAAAGTTACGCCCGGTGCGGCGCTCAACGGCCCGCACCTTGGGTATCCCCACGGACCCGATGATTTGCTGTTGAAAGAAGACGGCAGCGCGATCCGCATCGACAAGGCGTTTACATGGGAAAACCCACTGTCGGCGCACGGCATGATGCACATGGTGATTTCCAACGCGCATGCGGGCGACCCCTACAAGATCGACACGCTGTTCATGTATATGGCGAATATGTCGTGGAATTCGTCCATGAATTCCACCGGCGTGATGGAGATGTTGACCGACAAAGACGCAGAAACGGGCGAATATGTCATCCCACGCATCATCTATTCAGATGCCTATTCATCGGAAATGGTGGCCTTTGCCGATTTGATCCTGCCCGACACGACATATCTTGAGCGCCACGATTGTATCAGCCTCCTCGATCGCCCGATCTGCGAAGCGGACGCCGTGGCCGACGCAATCCGCTGGCCCGTGATCGAACCCGACCGCGATGTGCGCGGGTTCCAATCTGTGCTGTGCGAACTGGGTGCGCGGTTGAACTTGTCCGGTTTCGTGAACGACGACGGATCGCAAAAGTACGAAGACTATGCCGACTACATCACCAACCACATCCGCCGCCCCGGTGTTGGCCCCTTAGCGGGTTGGCGCATGGGTGAGGACGGGCTGCAAGACGGGCGCGGTGATCCGAACCAAGGCCAGCTTGACGCCTACATAAAGAACGGTGGCTTCTGGCATTCTGAAGTCCCGACCGAGGCGTCCTATTACAAGCCTTTCAACATGGCCTATCAGAATTGGGCCGTAAAAATGGGCTTCTTTGATAGCGTGCAGCCGTACATCTTTACGCCCTACGTCGAACCGCTGCGCCGTATGCAACTCGCCGCCGAAGGGCATGGCCGTGTGCAGCCGCCGGATCATCTGCGCCAACAGATCAAAGACACGATGGACCCGCTGCCGATCTGGTACGCGCCGCTGTCTGACACCCTGATCGACACAAACGAATTCCCTGTTCACGCGCTGACGCAGCGGCCTATGGCGATGTATCACAGCTGGGGCACACAGAACGCGTGGCTGCGCCAGATCCATGGCGTGAACCCGCTGTATGTGCCGACCAAGATTTGGAAAGAAAACAAATTCAAAGACGGTGATTGGGCCAAGGTCACATCGCCAAGCGGCGTCATCACTGTGCCCGTCGCCCACATGGCCGCGTTGAACGAAAACACGATCTGGACGTGGAACGCGATTGGCAAACGCAAAGGGGCATGGGCGCTCGAAGAGGACGCGCCTGAGGCGACCGAAGGGTTCCTGCTCAACCACCTGATCCACGAACTGCTGCCCGAACAGGCCGACGGGATGCGGTGGTCGAATTCTGATCCCGTCACAGGCCAAGCCGCCTGGTTTGATTTGCGCGTGAAAATCGAAAAGACGACGGCGCCCAAAGAATCCCAGCCCGTAACGCCCGCGCAAAAATCACCCGTCGGCACAGGGCCAAAGTCGCAAGCATGGACGGTAGGGAAATGAAAAATACCCTCGTCCTGATCTTTGCAGCGCTTGCGTTGATGATCGGCAGTTTCATCTGGATGGTCGCCACATGGGACGCCAGCAAAGAAGAACCCGTCGTTCAAATCCTATCCACCCAAACAGGGGCAATCACATGACAACTCTCCCGACTTCTACGGCCAAAAAGCTCGGCCTCGTGATCGATCTGGATACGTGCGTGGGCTGTCATGCTTGCGTGATTTCGTGCAAGGGGTGGAACACTGAAAACTACGGCGCGCCGCTGTCTGATCAGGACCCATACGGGGCCAACCCGTCGGGCACCTTTCTGAACCGTGTGCACAGTTACGAAATTCAGCCCAAAGACGCGCCCGCGCAATTGGTCCATTTCCCAAAGTCCTGCCTGCATTGCGAAGACGCGCCCTGCGTGACTGTTTGCCCGACAGGTGCCAGCTATAAGCGGGTCGAGGACGGGATCGTGCTGGTTAACGAACAAGACTGTATCGGGTGCGGATTGTGCGCATGGGCCTGCCCGTACGGCGCGCGCGAAATGGACGCCGAAGAAAAGGTCATGAAGAAGTGCACGCTGTGCGTGGACCGTATCTATAACGAAAACCTGCCAGAACGGGACCGCGAACCCGCCTGTGTGCGCACCTGCCCCAGCAATGCGCGCCACTTTGGCGATTTCGCCGATCCCGATAGCAACGTGTCCGTCCTGACTCGCGAACGAGGCGGGATGGATTTGATGCCTGAAATGGGCACCAAGCCTGTGAACAAATACCTGCCGCCCCGTCCCAAGGACCGTGATCGCAGTGAAGACGTCGATATCCTTGCGCCGTTCCTTGAACCCATCGCGACGGAGACCACGGGTTTCCTCGGCTGGCTTGATAAGGCTTTGGACGCCATGCCAGGTGCTTCGAAAAACGGGGGGAAATCCTAATGCATCCTGCACCGTCCGTTATTTTATTCTCGACACTCTCCGGCCTCGGCTTTGGATTGCTGGCGTTTCTTGGATTTGGCATGCCCAGCGCGACTGGGTTTGTGTCGTTCGTGTTCTTTACCATCGCCTATCTTTTGGCCGTTGGCGGCCTTATCGCGTCCACGTTCCATTTGGGGCATCCCGAACGCGCGCTGAAGGCATTCAAACAATGGCGGTCAAGCTGGCTGTCGCGCGAAGGCATTTGCGCGGTCGCAGCGCTTTTGGTCATGGGCATCTATGCGATTGGCGCGATCTTTATGGGCCAGATTTGGACACCCATCGGGATCATCGGCGCGATCTTGTCGATCGGAACCGTGTTCACCACATCCATGATCTACACCCAGATCAAAACGGTACCACGCTGGCACAATGTCACGACGCCGATCATGTTTCTGACCATTTGTATCGCGGGCGGCGCGTTGCTGTCGGGTGAGGTCGCGATTGCAATACCGCTTCTGGCGATTGCGGGTATCGCGCAGATTGCCCATTGGGTTCTGGGTGACAAAGCACTGAAAAATTCAGGCACGACGTTGGCGACTGCGACGGGTCTTGGGGCACGTGGCGACGTGCGCGCGTTTGAACCACCCCACACGGGCACGAATTACCTGTTACAGGAATTTGTCCATGTGATCGGGCGCAAACATGCGGCCAAGCTGCGCATTCTGGCGATTGTGTTGATGGTCGGTTTGCCGCTGGTCTTGCTGATGATGAGCCACAGTCACGTCTTGGCCGCCTTCGCCGTGCTGAGCCACCTTGTCGGCGTGTTCGCAGCGCGGTGGTTGTTCTTTGCAGAAGCAGAACACGTTGTCGGCTTGTATTACGGCAAGCGCTGAACCAACCGAATTGAAACGACAAAGGGCGGGTCACAATGACCCGCCCTTTGTCGTTTGAACTGGTAGACGGTTACGTGCGGATGCGGGCCTCGGTCTCTGCGTCGAACAGGTAGAAACGGCGGTCTTCAAACGTGAGCCCAACCATCTGACCCTCAGACACTCGGTCATCGCCACGTTCTTCAACCACGATGCGTTCGCCGTTCTCCGACATGAGGTAGGCGTAGCTGACGCCCCCAAGGCTTTCGGTAAGGTCAACGCGCAGGGCATCACCCGCAGGATCAATCATAAGG
>MDSY01053605.1_pt1 | contig 18490 bp, 13 predicted proteins | sample 811131 | NCBI WGS metagenome assembly MDSY01 (sample SAMN05326643, study PRJNA326480) | marine metagenome | isolation source: seawater | place: Atlantic Ocean: South West | collected 2010
ATACCAAAACCGACACTAGACCAGCAGGTATAGAAACCTTAAAAAAAGTAAGAGAACAAACATCAAAAAGTATTGTCGCAATTGGAGGAATTAATTTACAGAATTGCTCTGAATTATTAGATGTAGGTGCAGATTCCTTATGTATAGCGAGCGCTATAACCAAAAGCGAAAATATCATGGATACATGTAGTAAATTTGTAAATAAATTTGATCAAATGAGAAAATGAAGGCAGAATCTTTCATTTTTTCTAACATTCAATATGTTGCATATATTTAATAAATGTTACAAAATTATAAATAGTTCAATTTAATTTACCTTATACAGGAGTCAAAGAATACATGGAAAATTTATACCTCCCAATTTTTGCTGGAGTTTTTGGAATAATAATTGCTTCAATACTAGCCCTAAGGATTACAAGACAAAAAGTAGCTAATTCTACAGTTAATGAAATTGGTGAATTAATTAAAGAAGGTTCTTCTGCGTTCTTAAGAAAAGAGTACACGATACTAAGTGTGTTTGTTATTTTTATTTTTATTATCCTAGCTTTATTCATTGATTATAATATTTTAGAAAACAGTAAAATTGATCAACTAAATTCAGGGGGAGCTTTATCATCTCAAGGTCCATGGACAGCTATAGCGTACATTACAGGAGCTATAGGTTCTGCGTTAGCTGGTTTTATAGGAATGAACATTGCAGTAAGAGGTAATACAAGAACCGCAATAGCTGCAGAAACCGGATTAAATAAAGCCCTACAGGTTGCATTTAGTTCTGGTGCAGTTATGGGTCTTACAGTTGTAGGAATTGGAATTTTAGGAGTAAGTATTTTGTGGCTAATTTTCGAAAATCCTAACACTATAGCAGGGTTTGGATTTGGAGCTTCTTCTATTGCATTATTTGCTCGAGTAGGTGGAGGAATTTATACCAAGGCGGCAGACGTTGGAGCAGATCTTGTAGGTAAAGTTGAAGCAGGCCTTGATGAAGATGACCCAAGAAACCCAGCGGTTATAGCAGATAATGTAGGTGACAATGTTGGAGATGTAGCTGGAATGGGAGCAGATTTATTTGAATCCTTTGTTGGATCAATCATTGCAACAATATCTTTGGCTTTTTTTGTTGTTACTTCAAATGGTTTAACAAGTCAACCATACGTATTAAGTGACCCAAAGGCTCTTTTACCATTAATGATAGCTGGTATAGGAATAATTTCATCTGTATTAGGTATGGGTTTAATCCGAACTGGTGATAATGCTGATATGGGCAAATTACTTTGGACATTAAGATTTGGAATTTTTGGAGCAGGAGCATTATCTCTTATAGGTACAGGTATTTATATAAATAATTCTTCAGAACTTAGCTTTGATTTATTTTGGGTTGTTGTCACGGGACTAGTAGTTGGCCAGGTTATAGGAACATCTACAGAATGGTTTACTTCCTATGAAGGCTTAAAAATCGGTTCGTTTGAATTTAACCCAGTCAAGTGGATTGCCAAGCAATCAGAGACTGGACATCCATCTACAATCATTGCCGGTATAGCAGTTGGATTATATAGCACTGTAATTCCAACTCTTGCAATAGTTGTCGGAATATATGTTGCTAATGAATTAGCAGGTCTATATGGAATAGGTTTAGCTGCTGTTGGAATGCTTTCCACACTTGGTATAACTCTTGCAACTGATGCATATGGCCCTGTAGCAGATAATGCTGGTGGAATAGCTGAACAAGCTCACTTAAAACCAGAAGTTAGGAAGCGAACAGATTCACTTGATGCTTTAGGAAATACTACTGCAGCAACTGGTAAAGGTTTTGCTATAGGTTCTGCTGTTTTAACAGCGCTAGCATTACTTGTAGCTTATGGATTTACTACAAATATAAATAGTTTAAACTTAATGGATCCTGAAGTTTTAATTGGAACAATTATTGGTGGTCTCTTGCCTTTTATTTTTTCTGGATTAACAATGCAAGCAGTTGGTTCAGCAGCAGGATCTATGATTGAAGAAGTGCGTAGACAATTTAGAGAAATACCTGGTTTACGAGAAGGGAAAAAAGGTGTAAAGCCTGACGCTGCAAGAGCCGTAGCAATTAGTACGGCTGGTTCATTGAAAGCAATGATTATCCCTGGACTAATAGCCATAATTGCTCCAATTATTATCGGTACATTACTTGGTGCTGAAGCACTAGGCGGTATGCTAGCAGGCTCAATTGTAGCAGGATTCTTGCTTGCGATTTTCATGGCTAATGCTGGTGGAGCTTGGGACAATGCCAAAAAATATGTTGAGTTAGGTAATTATGGAGGAAAAGGATCAGATACTCATGCAGCAGCAGTTACAGGTGATACTGTTGGAGATCCTTTCAAAGATACATCAGGTCCAGCTATAAACATACTACTAAAATTAATGGCTATAGTATCATTAATTTTTGGTCCATTGTTCATCTAGTATATAAAACATATAAAAACGATATAAGACTACTACTTTAGGTGAATATTATCGTTTTTCTCATTAATAATTTTGGTTTTATCACCATGCCCAGGAAAAACATCAATATCATTTGGTAGTTGAAATATTTTATCTTTTATACTAGTGATCTCTTGATTAATATCTCCTCCAGGTAAATCACCTCTACCAATACCGTTTTTAAATAATGTATCACCTGTAAAAATACTATTTTCTACATAAATACATATGCTGCCTGGGGAGTGACCTGGTGTAGAAATAATTTTTATATCCAGATCTAATAAATTTATTGTTTCTCCACCTAATAATAAAATATTAGGAGATATGGGTTTTTCATAAGTACTTATAAGATTAGATACCCAAGCGGGTTGAGCATCAAGGAAATTCAAATCATTTTTACCTATAGCAAATTCGACATCATATTTTTCGACTAAATTCTTAACTCCACCTACATGATCAGCATGATAATGAGTAGAAATCAATAACTTTGGAGTAAGTTTCATTGATTCTAAAAAGTCTATAATTTTATCTGGCTCTGCCCCAGGATCAATAATTATACATTCGGAATTATTTGAAATAACATAACAATTTGTATATAGTTCACCAACTATAATATTTGATATTTGCATTTAAGTTACCTTAGGTATTATTTCTTTTTTTAATAGTGTCATAGAATTTTTCCAGAAAGATTCATTATTCCATTCATGTCCCATAGCTAATAAAGTTCCAAATCCTCCAACTGAATAGTTTAATTCTTCAATCTTTTCTAAAACATCTGAAGGAGTTCCGTAAATGAATATATTTTTCATTAGGTATTTAATATCTACGTCGGAGTCAGGCATATTAGGGTCGTTTTTTAATACTTCTAGAGACGAATACTTAGGAAGCATTTTTAAGAAATACTCCTCAAAGTCTCTTGAAATTACTCCTTTGATTATTTCTTCCTCTGCTTCTTTTCTTGATTCAGATACAATAATCTCCCTAGAAATCCTCCAATTTAATCTGTTAGGTATTTTGTTAGCTTTTTTTGCACCTTTTTCAATTGATTCCCAATGAGTTTTCAAGATATTAACATGAGCAAAATTTATACTAAGTGGCAACCATTCATTGGCTCCTGCCATTTTCAATGTTTTCGAATTAGGAGATACCCCCGCCACACCTATTGGTGGATATGGTTTTTGAAAAGGCTTTAAGTGAGTTCTAAGTCCTATTTCTTTATCCTCTTCTGGTATTTCCAAGGACCACCATTTATTCTCATAGATTCCTGGTTTTGGATCTTCCCAAATCTGAAAAATCAAATCTAGAGATTCTTTTGTCATTTCCCTATTAGTACCTGATTCAAGGTCATGCCTAAACAACTTCAGATCACCAATAAATCCACCAGATCCTATGCCCCACAAAAACCTGCCATTTGACATATGATCAATTTGAGCTATCCTATGGGCAAGTACAAATGGATTGTGATTTGGCAAACAATTAACTCCAGTGCCAAGTTTGATTGATTTAGTTATAGCAAAAAGATAAGATATAAAAATATCAGGAGCAGGTATATTTTCCCACTCAGCAGTAAAATGCTCCCCTATCCACGCTTCATCATAGCCTAGTTTGTCAAGAAAAACTATTTGATCAATATCATCCTTATAAGTTTTAGTATGATTAGATCCAGGAGGATGAAGCGGCATGTTAAAATAACCTAAATTCATTTTTATGATTCTTCCTGTCTATTAATATATTTTTTTATATCATATAACTTATTTATAGCTTCAACAGGAGTTATATTTTCAATATCAATATTTTTAATCTGATTTATTAATTCATCTGATATTTGATTTTTGTTTGTAACAAAAATATCCATTGGTAATTGATGCTCATTCTCATTTTTAGTTTCATTTTCAAATGATTGAAGAATTTTACTAGCTCTAATAATCACGTTTTCCGGAATTCCAGCAAGTTTTGCGACATGTACTCCATATGATTTATTTGCTGCACCTTTGACAATTTTGTGAAGAAAAATCACATCATCCATATCTTCCGACACTTTAACTTTTAAATTGTTAACCCTAGGTAAATAAGAAGATATTTCAGTCATTTCATGATAATGTGTTGCAAATAAAGTTTTACAAGAAACAGAAGGTGTATTATGAATAAATTCTACTATTGCTGTGGCAATTGCTAATCCATCATAAGTAGAGGTACCCCTTCCTATCTCGTCTAGTATTGCTAATGACCTGTTAGTTGATTGGTTCAAAATAGAAGCTGTTTCAAGCATCTCAATCATAAAAGTAGAATTACCGCCTGAAATATCATCTGATAATCCTGCGCGTGTAAAAATCTTATCTATAATTCCTACTATTGATTTTTTTGCGGGTATGAAGCAACCTATTTGAGATAGAATCACTAGAAGAGCTGCTTGCCGTATATATGTTGATTTACCAGACATATTAGGACCCGTAATTATTGATATTTGTTCTTCTTCATTAGACAATGTTATGTCATTTTTAATAAACCTATTTTTACCTATAGTAGACTCTATAATTGGATGGCTAGATTCTAGAAAACTAATTTTCATACCGTAATTAACAAGTGGTTTTGACCATCTATTTTTGAATGAAGCATTAGCTAAAGAAAGTATAGAATCTAAATTTCCAATAGTTTTAGCATTATCTATAATTTTTTCTATATAGAAAGAAATCTCATCGCATAAATTAAGGTACAATTCTTTTTCAATATCTGAAATTAAATCTCTTGCATTTAAGATTTTAGATTCAAAGTCCTTAATTTCGGTGGTAATATATCTTTCAGAATTTGTTAATGTTTGCCTAACTTGAAAGTCTTCTGGTACATTTTTTTTGTTCGAGTTAGAAACTTCAATAAAATATCCAAATACTCTGTTATATCCAATTCTTAAGTTCTTAATACCAGTTCTATCCTTATACCTAGATTCAAGTTTAGCAATAGAAATTCTAGCATCATTAGATATATTTCTAATATCATCAAATTCTTTGTTATAACCTTCCTTTATAACTTTTCCTTCACCTACCAATACACTTGGATCATCTATTATAGAATTTTCGATTAGGGTTACAAGGTCGTCAAGTCTTGTAATTTTACCTAATATAAAATTAGAATCGATAACATTATATTTAAATACTTCTAATATTTCAGGAAGTATTTTTATGCCATTTTTTATAGATATCAAGTCACGAGGATTAACAGTTTTAGCTCTAATCTTATTTGAAAGTCTTTCTATATCAGGTATTTTTTTCAATAAAATTTCAAGCGTATAAACAACCTCCTTTTTATCAATAAAAAATTCAATTATATTTTGTCTATTTAAAATACTTTCCAGGTCAATTAATGGTCTAATTATCCAAGATTTCAAATTTCTAGCGCCCATAGATGTACTAGTGTAATTTAGTATTGAAAACAATGAATTTTTAGAATGCGTTTTATCTAAAAGATCTAAATCGTTAATTGCTTTAGTGTCTAATTGCAAGTAATTATTAGCTTTATGTAACTCTATAGAAGTAATTTGCGAAGTGTTACCCATTTGATTTTCAGCTACATATGATATTATATTGGCGACAGCATTAATGCCTGCAGTCAATCCATCTAAACCGATATCTGAAAGAAATTCTTTATCAAAATGCTTTAATATATTATATTTTGCTTTTTCTGTATCCTGTCTTTGAATAATTGAAAATCTGACATCAATTTTACTGAATTCTATAACTTCATTTTGCAATTCTATATCTTCAGTTATTATTTCTCTTGGTGATATCTTTGATATCTCAGAATTCAACTGATCTTTTCTAATTTCAAGAACCTTAAATTCACTAGTAGAAATATCCAAATATGCTATACCATAAATTTCATTAAATTTAGATATTGATAATAAATAATTATTTGAAAATTTATCCAATAATTCAGGATCGGTAACCGTACCTGCTGTAATAATTTTAGTTACTTCCCTAGAAACCAATCCTTTAGTTTTTTTAGGATCACTGGTTTGCTCAGCAATAGCAATTTTTATACCAGCATTAACTAATTTTGGTAAATGTTTATCAAGTGAATGATATGGAATACCTGATAAATCAGTTTTAACACCACCTCCTGAATCTCTAGATGTAAGTGCTATTCCTAGTACTTCTGATAACTTCTTGGCATCATTACCAAATGCCTCATAAAAATCACCCATCCTAACAAGAAGTAATGAATCAGGATTATTTTTCTTCAGTAGTAAATACTGTTTTCTTCCTGGAGAAATTTTGTTATTTTTATTATTTTTTTCAAGCAAAATCTTTAATATGCAAACATTATTAAGTCACCAGCATCCCATTTGAGTTGCTCTGCAACAGATGATTTAGGAATTTCAAAAATCATCATACCTGTCACTTGTTCTTGTGGATCTAGTTGAACTGGCCCCCACAAAGGTATAAATCCATTAACTAAATAATTATCACTTTTTTCTGATGAATAGGTTCTTTCTATAGGATTAATAGGTTTATATTGTATAGATTTATCATCGTATAAGGTGGAAGCGTCCTCATCTATAACAATTTTCACAGTACCAGAACCATAATTTATAAGTGACAATTTCACAAAGATTAAATTATTCTCTTGCTTTGCCGGTGATATAGCCCAGTATTGTTCATTTCCATTGACATCATTTCCTATGTAAGTGATAAATTCTTGCTTAACTGGTTCATCAGATCTCACCCATAAAGATCTTCCAGCTAAGTATAAATTGTCTCCATCTGTATCCATCCAATAGACTCTGTAAGAAACAAAAATTGCAGCAATTAGCAATGAAATAATTGCCAAAGTGAATATTGGCCAAGGAAAGTTTTCTTTAGGTTTATTTATAATTCTTCTGACCTGTATAACGTCGTTATTATCAATATCTATATATTCAAGACCTGATTTTGATTTGATATTTTTTTCTTCCTTAAATTCAAAATATATTCTTAGAATATTTGAAGATTGAGATTCAATTTTAGTAACTACGTAACTTAGAGTAGAATTTTTTAGACCAGGCCCATATTCATAGAGATTATTTTTCAAATATTCTATCGATTTTGAAATCTTATCTTTGTATAAAAGTTTATTTTCTTCGCTTATACTATTACTAAATTTGTAGTTATTCATATTTTCTTCTTTAACCATCTATTTATAATACATAAATTTTTTATCTTTTATAAGAAGCAAGTTGCGCCAAAACGCCCTCTAATGCATTTACAAACTCATGTATGTGCTCTTCTGTGTTATCCCTACCAAGTGAAACTCTAATACTTGATAATGATTCTTCATCTGTAAGACCTAAGGCAGATAAAACGTGCGATGGTTCAATTGACGCTGAACTACATGCACTACCACTTGAGACATAAATCCCCTTAAAGTTAAGTCCTAAAATAATTGATTCACCGTCAAAACCTGGAAAACTTAGGTTGATAATGTTTGGAACACAAATATCTCTTGAGCTATTTAATTTATAGTTTTTTACGCGACTGGTAATTTCTGAAATTAATAGATCTGACATTTTTTTTATTTTTTGTTGATTTTCAAGCCTTTCGTCCTCAGAAAGCCTAAGCGCTTCAGCGAATGCAACAATATATGGTACATTTTCGGTTCCAGATCTCATTTGATTTTCTTGGCCCCCACCGCTAATAAGTGGTTGAATGTCAATGCCATTCTTTTTATAAAGCAAGCCAACACCTTTAGGAGCATAAATTTTATGGCCTGAAATACTCAAAAGGTCGACACCTAATTCTTCTACATTTAATGATAGTTTTCCCGGAGCTTGCACTGCATCAGAATGAAAAAGAATTTCACAATTATAGTCACTTTGATATTTTTTTATTATTTTTGATATTTCTTTTAAGTTTTGAACAACGCCTATCTCATTATTCACATACATAAAAGTAACTAATTTTGTTGATTTATTAATGTTTTTTTTAAATTTTTCTAAATTAATTAATCCTCTTTGATCAACGTCTATAAAAGTTGAATCAACACCTAATTGAGAAAGTTGCTCTATTGGATGTATTACAGCGTGATGTTCTATTGACGAGGAAATAATTCCAAAATCCATTCTAGTTTTATGTATTCCCTTAATAGCCATGTTATTTGATTCGGATCCTCCACTAGTAAAATAAATCTCTGAAGGATGACAATTAAGTACGTTAGCACAAATTTCTCTAGCTTCTTCAATAGCATTCTTAGATTCTTGAGCAATATCATATAAACTAGAAGGATTACCAAACTTTTCTGTGAAATATGGCAACATTTTTTCTAATACTTCCGGTCTTACATAAGTAGTAGCCGCGTGATCTAAATAGTTATTTTCTGTTATAAATTCACTCATAATTATTCAAATATTTTACATATTGCAAGTAAAATCGCATAAAATTCTATTCAGACATTGATAGAATAGAACATTGTAATTACAATACTTATGTACTAATTATAATAAAATATAATGGTATTTATCATATAAGGATTAGAATTTTTGATAAAAATTGAACATATGTCCAAAAATTATGGGCCATATCCAGCTGTTATAGATATTTCTTTTGAAGTATTAAAAGGTGAAATTATAGGCTTTTTGGGACCAAATGGTGCAGGTAAAACAACTACTATGCGTGTTGTAACTGGGTTCACACCTCCTTCAGATGGAGAAGTTACGGTTGGAGGTTATAATGTTGTATCTCACTCACTAGAGGTAAGAAAGCATATAGGATATCTTCCAGAAACGGTTCCACTCTATTTAGATATGACTGTAACTGACTATCTAAAATATATGGGTGAAATAAGAGGCATGAGTTCTAAATGGGTAAACGAAAGGCTCCCAAAAATCATTGAAATGGTAAGACTTGGGGATTATAGAAATACCCTAGTAGGTAGACTCTCAAAAGGGTATAGACAAAGAACCGGAATCGCTCAAGCAATTTTACACGACCCAGAAGTATTAATTATGGATGAGCCTACAATAGGTATTGATCCTATTCAAGTAGTAGAAACAAGAGAACTTATTAGTGATTTAGGTCAGGAACATACTATGTTACTTAGTTCTCATATACTTCCAGAAGTGAGTGCTATATGTAAAAGAGTTTTGGTAATAAATGATGGAAGAATTGTTGCAGATGATAAACCAGAATCCCTATCTGATAAACTTCAAACATTTGAGAGAATTGAGCTGAGTATTACTAATGACAAAAATAATGATTTCATCTCCAAAATGAGGAATTTATCGAATGTTATTGATGCAAGATCAGATCAAAGAGCCTCTAAGATACAAAGATCTCAAAGAGAAGATTCAATATCATACATTGTTGATGCGAAACCAAATTCAAAAGCATCAGAAGTAATATCAAGAACAATTATAGAAAATGGCTGGGGTCTTACAAATCTTACTCCTCTGCCTATGACATTAGAGGAAATATTCTTAGAATTGACTACAGAAGAAGAGTTAGGAGAATAATGAAATTCATCTCAATAATAGCCCTTAAAGAGATACGTACATATTTTGCATCGCCTATGGCATACGTTGTTGCAGCTGCTTTTCTTGCTATCACTGGTTTTTTCTTTGTTGCTTCAGTTTCTGATGCGTTTGCAGAGGCTTCTATAAGAGGTTATTTAGCAGGAGCAGTATTTTTTATGATTTTCATGTCTCCAGCTCTTACTATGAGATTAATTGCAGAAGAACAAAAGCTTGGAACACTAGAATTGCTACTCACATCACCAGTAAGAGAATTCGAAGTTATTATTGGTAAGTTTATTGCTGCTTTTTTTATGATATTTATCATGATTTTACTATCATTTTTCTTTATTATAGTTCTTTTTGTATATGGTGATCCAGATATAGGACCAATTTTGTCAGGTTTACTTGGCCTTCTCTTGTATGCATCCGCTACCTTAGCAGTAGGATTATTTTCATCTGCTCTTAGCAGTAATCAAATTGTTGGACTAGTTGTAGGATCGGGTATACTTACGGCCTTAACTATTATTGATTTTGTAAGCGACAGAATAACTGGAACTGCATCAAAAGTTTTAGATAGTTTTCAATTGGGTGCATCATTTTCAGTCTTTGATTTAGATAGCCTAGGTGTAGCTGAAGGTGGACACTTCGCAGATTTTGCTAGAGGAATAATTTCAATGACTGACATAGTTTATTATATTTCTGTAACGGCAATATTTTTAGTATTGACAACCATAGTACTTGAATCTAGAAGGTGGAGATAAAGATATTATGCCTGAAGAAAGAAACGGAAAAACAAGACCAAAACCGGAAGTTACTGCGAACAAAGCATCATTACTAAAATTTGTAACCAAGGATAACAAATCTTTAAGGCAATCATTAGCTTTGATAGGAACTACATCTCTTTTACTAGGTATTTTAATCTGGATTTTTCTAAGAGGTCTTGAAAGACCTGCATTAATAATTACATCAATTGGAGCTTTTATTCTTGTAATTGATGGATTAATTTCTCTAGCTACAGTTCGAAAAGCTATCTTTGGTAGACGTGGAAGATATGGATTAAATACTGCAATAGTTTTTATACTTGTTCTGCTTATAGCAATAATATTAAACATTACCTTATATGTCTCATCTAACAAACCTAACCCAGCAGGATGGCTAAGAGTTGATACAACAGCAACAAAGCAATTTCTACTAGAAGAACAGGTAGTTAATACTTTAGAGAATATAAAAGAGCCAATCAAAATTACAGCTTTTTTTGAAAGAGATACTTCAGCAGGTGCAGCAGCATGGCGTGACACTGAAGATATGTTAAGTGAATTTAAGCGTAGATCGAGTGTATATGATTTAGACTATGAAGTACTTGACCCTGAACTTAACCCTAATGATGCTATTAGCCTCGGTGTAACAAAATTCCCTGCATTAGCTGTGCAAGGAACAGAAAGTTTAAGAACAGAAGTTATTGAAGGGGGAAATCCAAATGTTAGCCCTGATGTATTTACAGAACAAGATCTAGTAACTGCAATACTTATAATAAATCAGATACGACAAAAATTAGTAGTTTTTATTACCGGCCATTCTGAAAGAGATGTAACTGACATTACTTCTCCTGAAAATATTGGTTTAGCTGGATTATCTTTACTTCGAGAAAATTATGCAATTGATAATTGGACTATGCAAGAATTACAAACTGTTCTTAATTTTGGTAATCCCGAAGATATACCTGCTGCAATAGTTTTTGCAAACCCTACACAAGATTTACTTGCAATAGATAAAGAAGCACTTTTGCAATATACAAGAAGCGGTGGTGGAATTTTATTAACTGTTGAACCCAATGTAATACCTGAAACTTTTAAACAGTACCTATCTAGATTTGCAGTTTCAATAGGAGATGGTGAAGTTGTTGATATAGCAAGTTTTGTTGCTCCTAACCCTACATTTGTTCAGGTAAAAAGTAGTAATAGCCAATTACCTCCTCACCCTATTACAGATGATTTTGAGGTACTTTACTTACCAGGCTCTACACATTTTGGTTGGTCTATAGATCCTCAAACAATACCCTTAAATGAAAATGAAATTCCAATTATTCAACAAGCTATACTAGCATCATCAACAATTAGCAGTTGGTCTGAATTAGATTCAGATTTAATAGAATTTGATGTTAATTCTGAAATTCCTGGGCCACTACCATTATCAGTAATAGTTGATATTAAAGGTGAATTACCAAATCGTGTTTATTCATATTTAGATGAAAATACAAATTCAAGCATAGTATTAGTTGGTGATACCGATTTCTTTACTAACAACTACTTAGAATCAGCAAATAACTCAGACTTATTTGTTAACACAGTAAACTATTTAGCTAAAGATTTTGAACTAATTTCAATTCGTTCTAAAACTGATTCCAACAGACAAATGTTCTTAACTAAAAATGAGAGAGACTTCATTAGATGGTCAGGATGGCTACTTATGCCTATAGTTATAGGAATCTATGGAACATTGAAATGGTGGAGACGTAGATAAAATATGAATGTTCGTTTTTTATCTGTATTTGTAATTATAGTTTCAATATCTATAATATTATTTACTTTTTTTATAACTGAACCTGAGAAGAAATCATCTGAACCAACACCACCATTTTTTTATACAATTTCTCCCAAGGATATGAATAAAATTCATATTAAAACTAAAAATGACGAAAATAGTTGGTACTTTGACAGTGATTCAAATAGATGGTTTTTTGAAAATCTAAATAAAATCCCAACTGATCTTTATAGATGGGGTGGAATCACACAATTGCTTAGCGGACCTAAAACTCAACGCGTTATAAGTCAACAAATTGATGACCCTAAAAATTATGGACTTGATAACCCAAAAACAGAAATTAAATTGTTTATAAATGATGGTTCATACATAAAATTACTTATTGGTAGCCTGACTCCTGATGGTGAAAAAAATTATGCTCAAATAGAAGGTTACCCACAATTGGTAGTAGTAGACGCTTTATGGGATTCAGTTCTTAGTCGCTTAGTTGAAGATCCGCCTTATCCAGATTGGTATATTTCTGGAATTGTGGAGGGAGGTAAACCAACGGAGTTACTATTATTTCTAAATAATGAGGTTATAAGAGGATATGGTGCTAATAGAGAAACAGGTATATGGAATGTTTGTGAAATACCTCCTGTATCAGAGCCTTGTAGAGGAAATGAACTAGCAAATGAGGATATATTACTAGATAAGATAAACAAAATATCTAACCCTGAAATAGTTGGGGCCCATTATTTAGACATACTTCAAGATGAAAATTTGCATGAAGTCTTTGGTACTACGGTAAATGATCCATATATATACGTCAGAATTGAACGATTAACCGAAAAAGATTTCACTGAAGTGACTGGTATAACAATGACAATAGGGAACCAAGTTGAGGGAGAAAATAATCGCTATGCAATGATTATGGAGACCATGGATGTGGTTAAGGTAGATAAAGAATGGGCTGATAGTATTTTGACTTTGTTTGACGGAGAAATTTTATATAAATAACCTATGTAGTTAGATTTTTATAAAGTTGAGGAAGTCTTTTAGGCAACATACTTATATCTGTCAATACTTCATATGAAAAATCATCCATCATTGTCTTCATGTAATCGTGACCAGACTTATCTACAGTAAGGCAGAAAGGAGTTATACCCTTATTTTTAGCTTCTATTAATGACTGCTTGGTATCATGAACGGCATATTCTTTTTCTACACCTTCCCTTGAATATCCTCTATCCTGGGGCCTTCCATCAGAGATTAAAAATAAAAATTTAGATTTTGTATCTGCTTCTGAAAGTTTAGTAATTGTGTGCCTTATTGCTGGCCCCATTCTGGTGGCGTGAAGAGGAGAAATTCTATCAATTCTTTTTGGAATGATTTCAGAAAATTTCTCATCGAGGTCCTTAATGGTATAGAATTCAACATTTTCTCTACCATAGCCTGAAAAACCATAAATTCCATACATATCACCAAGTGTTTCTAAAGAATTAACTAAAAGAGAAATACCTTCTTTTTCAACATCAACTATTCTTTTATAGGATCTTCTAATACCATCTGTCCTTCTAGACCTTAACCAAGCCATATATTCAACTGGGTCATCAGGAGCCCCCCATTCATCTGAAGATTTTTTTGTATCATCAATTGCTTCAGCTGTTGATGCAGACATGTCTAACAAAAATGCAACTGCCACAGAACGTTCATGTTTATTTCTTCTCCAGTATAATTTTTCATCAGGAGTAATTCCAGTTTTCAAATCAATTACAGCTTCTAAAACAGCATCTAAATCATGCTCTTCACCATCAATTAACCGTTTTTGTTTTCTATACATTTCAGGTATGAAGAGTTCAAATTGTTTTTTAATTTGAAAGAGAAGATGAGAATTGTCATTCAGGGTTTTTTTATAGAATTCTGAATCACCATCAGCCATAACTTTTTCCTGAATCATACACCAATTAATTTTATATTCCGAAGCTCTAAAATCCCATTCATCATAGGTAAAAGATCCATCCTCAGTCGCACTTAATGGACCGCCATCTTCATCAACATGCTGCAAAGTACCTGAATCATTTTGATTGTTTTCTATATCTCTATTACTTAATTCTTTCATAAGGTTTTCTATGACATCAGACAATTTTGAGTTATCTGATTCTTCCATATTTTGATCAAATTCTTCCATTTCTGGAGAATTTTTTAGCATTTCTTCGAGTTGCTCTTGGGTAATTGGTTCATTGGTTCCTAAGTCATCAAATTCATTTTCTGAGTATTCCATTTGAGATAAGAGTTGAGATAATTCTGGTTTAAATTCCCCTCTGTAATCTATGTCTTGAGGGGATGAATATTCACCGTCAGATTCATCGCTTTCTAAATTTTCAGGATTATCAGACGACTCATCATTATGATCATTACTTTTATAAAATTCTGAAAACAAATTATTAATTATTTCTTCTTCTTGATAATTGTCATCTTGTATTTCATCATTAGATTCATCGTTATCAAATTCCTCAAACTCATCTTCGTCTTTTTGTTCATTTTTTATATCGATTAATATGTGATATGCTCTTATTGTGGCTTCTGCTGAATCTTCAACTGATGCCTTATTTGACGCGATAATTTTAATTAAGCGTGACAATTTTTTTGCTTCTTTTGAATATTCTGTTGGGATGTGCAAGTTAGTTTTTTGACCAAGACTAATCCTGACAAGAAATTCTACGAGTGATTCCCTAACAGGTAAATCTATTATTTTAGGCCTATTTATCAATGCCGAATCGCGTATATCAGTATATGTATTTATAATCCCAAGATATTCTGAAAAAATATGAGAGTCTACTCTAGTACTTTCAAATATAGTAAAAATGTCGAGACTAAGTTTCTTATCACTGAAAATATCAAAAAACTTGCTAAGATCAGTCAAATAATCATTACCTAATATTTTGTTATTAAGAGTTTCATTTACCCTTAAATCTTCAAAAAAATTAGATGATTTTTTAAAATCAAAATCGAAAGAACCAAATTCAATATGCCCAATCTGATGTGTTGAAATAACTTTTAGAAATCCAAAATTTTGTTCTTTTGATAAGTATCTATTTACTATTGAAGGCATAAAAATCGTAGAACCTTCAGTTGTAGCTAATTCATCACCAAACCAACCTATGTTTTTTTCTGCTAATTGAGAAGATTCTTTTACTTCAATTTGTCTTCCTGTGAGAGCTAAAGAATAATTTCTTATAATGTCCTTAACATTAGAAAGTTCTATACTTGATGAAAGTGAATCAATTATCTCTCTAGACTCCTTAGACTTTAATGTAAAAAAATCATTAATCAGTTCACTATTTTGATTTTCAGAATTTTTTATACCTTGAGAATGCCACGAAGTAATTTGTTGAAAATTAATTTTTTCCAACAATAAAGGTATGACATCGAAAAATTCATTGCTTGATTTAGGATCAATTGAAGAAAGAGATTTTGCCATATTAAAAAATTGATCTTTTTCTTCATTATTTATTTTAGATAGTATAGAAGAAGTTTTTTTCATAGTATCTATAGGATTAATATTACCTGTAACTAATAATTTACGAGAAAGATTTAAAATCTGATTTCTATTGAAAGGTTCTATCTCTACCATATAAGCATTTATTGCTTCAAATATTATCTTAATATCTTTCCAGCATTTTTCTGAAGAATCTAATAAAAGGTTTATCGCTTCGCCTGAATCATTATCCAATTTTTCAAACAAAGAAATTGATAAATCTAATGAGTCTATGGCCAAGTCATAAGATCTTTTTGATAAATTATTTAGAAAATCAGCATATTTGGCCCATTCTTCAAAACTGATATATTCCATTATAAATGGAGTTATTTCAAAAAATTTTGAAGAAAGTTTTGCTGATTTCCATGTTCCTTTATACAACTTGCTTGATAAATTGACCCAATCGTCAAGGTGCCTAGGCCTAATTCTCAACATCGCCTTAGGCGATGATAAAAAATAAGATTTAGCTACATCTATAGATAATTTCGATAACCTAGTACCTATTTTGGTCCACGCAATAAACTGAGCCGATGGTAAGTGTCTTTGAACATCTGTTGAAGAATTAAAATAATCAATAGCAACCTCCCATGATCTAGGAGAAATTTTACAAATATTCAAACCTTCTAAGGCCCATATTTCAAGGGTTTCAATGGACAACCTTGAAGATAACTTTTCATGAGAATTTAAATATGAAGAAGTAACTTCTGGTGAAAAAGGTTCTAATTCTTTTTGATATTTTTCTTGTAAGTTTTCTATTTTTTCTCTCCTTGTAAAATAGGATTAAATATATTAGTGATTATTTTTGCTGAGGCTCCCCAAATAATTTTACCTTTATAAGTAAATGCATCGCTTTTTCTAAAATTATTATTTTCATAGAAAGTAATTTCTCTTTTATATTTATCATCTAAAAAAACATCAACAGGAATACTCATTACATCGGATACTTCATCCTTATTTATTTGTAAGGATTCCTTAGTAAACTCATTTATCATGCCTATAAAAGGCCATATAGTGAAACCCGTGAAAGTATTTACTGGTTTCATTCTGAGCCAATACCTTATATTCGATTTGTTTATACCTATTTCTTCTGTAACCTCTCTAAATGCAGTCTCCATAAGATTGTCATCTGATAATTCAAACTTTCCTCCTGGAAAAGCCCACTCCCCTGAATGATTTCTTAGATTTTCTGAACGCTTTATCATAAGTACCTCAGGAGTATTTTTTTGGTTATGAAACAACACCATAACGGAAGATGAAGATTTATCAATCACTTCCTCGTTAGGTTGATCGAGTTTTTCTCTTAATTGTGATTTAAGTTTTTCTAAAGAAGTAAACATTACAATTTATTAAGCAAAAATAGAGGTAACAACCTCATCTATACTTCTCTGAATCTGAAAATCATCAGTTATTCCCCAAGTAACTGATACTTGACAGGCTCGTCTTTCAGGAACACCATCATTAATTAATTTTCCAGCGTATATTAGCATACGAGTACTAGCTCCTTCTTCAAGACCATGTTCTCTTAAGTTTCTAATTTTAGAACCTAATTTTGCCAGTCTTTCGGCTACATCAGATTCACATCCAGATTCATGCATGATAATTTTGGCTTCACGTTCTTCATCTGGGAAATCAAATTCTAATGCTACAAATCTTTGACGTGTACTATGCTTAAGATCTTTTAGTGCGTTTTGGTAGCCAGGATTATAAGAAACAACTAATAAAAATCCAGGGGCTGCATCAATAACTGTTCCAAGTTTATCTATTGTCAGAGATCTACGATGATCTGTCAGTGGGTGAATAATTACTGTTGTATCTTTTCTAGCTTCGACTACTTCATCTAAATAACATATTGCACCAACTTTTACGGCTCTTGTTAAAGGTCCATCTATCCATCTTGTACCATTTGCATCAAGTAAATATCTACCAACAAGATCACTTGCATTAAGATCTTCATGGCAAGCAACTGTTATTAACGGTAACTTCTCTGCTTTAGATATATTCTTTTTTATGCTTGAGTTGCTTAATTTCCAGGCCATATACTCAACAAATCTAGTTTTCCCTGTTCCTGTTGGCCCTTTAAGTAGAACTGGGACCCTTTGTTTATATGCAGATTCGAAAATTTCAACTTCATCTGAAGTTGATACATAAAAAGGTTCTTCAGCGATATGAAAATTTTCTATATCCTGCTGAACAAAATTCTGTTCTTTTGTCATAGGTTTTCCTCAAGACTTTTTTAAATCAAATAATTTATTTTGATTATAAATAATTTTATTGATTTATTAAGTTATTTTTTGAAAAATATTTTACTTTTTCTTCTAATTCCGCAAATGAAAAGTTATTATCAAGTATAAAGTCTGATAAATCTCTCCTGTATTTGGAAGTTGATTGATTTTTCATTCTCAACAAAATAGCTGACCTAGAAAGATTAGAGCGCTTAATAGTACGAGAAATACAAATTTCTGCATTAGCTTCAATAGTCAACACAAACTCGC
>MDSY01144310.1_pt1 | contig 18487 bp, 14 predicted proteins | sample 811131 | NCBI WGS metagenome assembly MDSY01 (sample SAMN05326643, study PRJNA326480) | marine metagenome | isolation source: seawater | place: Atlantic Ocean: South West | collected 2010
CAAAAACTCATTCCGGAGCTGAAATCGTCAATCGACAAAGGCGTTTCCTTCGTCACGGGGAAGGATGGGCATGAAAAACAAACGGTACACAACGCGCAGCAGCGACGCGTGGCGGCGGGGAAGAGCGGAGTGAAAACATTAAGCGCGGGGGCGGGGGACGTGGCGGGGGTTCAAATGTAACAAGTAAGCGGATGTAACAACGGGTGTCAAAATATCAACAAAAATACCTCAAGCCTTCCTTCTACATCGCGTCGATGATCCCGCAGATGTCGTCGAACACGTCGGTTTTCGCGCGGTCTCCGTCCAGGTTCACCACCTTCTCCGCGTACTTCCCGACCACGGCTTCCACGTTCGACGCGTGCACGGCGAGCCTGTTCTTTGCCTTCTCCTCGGTGTCATCGCTGCGCTGCGTGAGGCGGTCGACGATGTCGCTTGGCGGCGGCGAGAACGTCATGTGGTAGATCTTCCCTGTTTCGGGGTCCAGCCTTCTTCCAACGACGCGCTCGATGAGCTTGTCATCCGGGACGTCTAGCAACAGAAACATGTCAGGCTCGATGCCCTCCTTGGCGATCGCGTCCGCTTGCGATGCGGACCGCGGGTACCCGTCCAACAGCCACCCCTTTTCCTTCGCATCAGGCACGTTCAACGCATCGACGACCATGGACACGACGCACGAATCCGGGACCAAATCCCCTCGGTCCATGTATTCCTTAGCCTCATTGCCCGCGGGCGTACCCGCGGCGACCGCCGCGCGCAACAAATCACCAGCGCTGATGTGCGCCAAACCGTACTTCTCAACAATAAGCTCGCACTGCGTGCCTTTGCCTGAAGCGGGGGCCCCCGCGATCATCACGCGCTTGGGACCTGCGTTGACCACAACGGTGGCGCGGCGAGCGGACCGGGGGGCAATGACGCGCCGGGTGTCGAACTTGGCGCCCGCGAACGTAGAAGAGGTGGCGAGGGTGAACGAAGCCATCGTGGGGGGGATGTGCGTTGGGTTGTGGAGCGATGCGAGACGCGATGGATAAGATCAATATTTTTCGAGCCTACTGGCAGTGTGAAAACTCGGCACCGATCGCCGCGTGCCACAACATATGGCGGCGGTCGCGACAGTGCCCCGCGCATGGGCTGTGCCATTACCGCGGCGGTTCGTGTATCGCGTGGTGTCTTCCCGCGCCGCGCGTTTCCGTCCATGCGCCACGAACGACGACCCTCCACCACGGCAAACCATACAGCTCACGTTCGTGCGCCCCTCTTCCGATGATCCGGACGATGTGGTTGAGACCAAGTGTGTCGCTTCAGCGGGCGAGAACCTCCTGGCGTGTGCGATGCGGTGCGGCGCGGTGGACGACGGGGCACACTTCTGTTTAGAAGGCCGGTGCGACAGCTGTTTGTTCGAAAACACGGTGAACGGGGAAACGGTAAGGGGCTGTCAAACCACGGTAGATGGCGAGACGGTTGGAATGAGACTGTGGATTGGGGGCGAGGCCGACCCGTTCGCGATTGACGACGACTGGTAGCAGTGACGGCACTGGTACGTAAATATAGTGAGTATAGCTAATAGCTAATAGAGTGTCGATACACTGAATAGTAATAAAATTACAAAAACCTTCTCACTACTCAACCTACCGGGCTCCGTTAACCCCGACGCCGTACAAAAGGTCGTCGACGTCGAAGGCGTTCGAGTCGAAGTCGGCGTCGTTCAAATTGCCGTCGCTTCCCACAAATCCCTTTGGGTTCTTTCCGTCGGTTTCGTCGAATAAGTTCGCACTACTCACGCCGGCGGCGCGGGCTCGGTTCACGGCTCTCACTCTCGCAGCAAAACTCGCCATCCCAGGGTCCGGCTTCCCCCGGAACCGGACCTCCACTTTCGCGTAGGTATTCAGCCCCTGAACCTGCTGGTCGTCCTCCAGCACTTCTTCGATTTCGAACCCGTCGTCCACGGTGGTTGAGACGGTCAGGGTGATTAAGTGCTCAGGCTTGTGGTTAAATTTTTGGGCCACGGACTCTGTAAGGGATGCGAGATCGCGCACAGGCACCACGACTTCGCGGCACATCAAATCCGTCGGCCGTTTCACGAAAAGAACCAAGTCGGACGATGCGTCGTCGACGTCCGCGTTACCTTTCCGCCGCGCAATCGACTGCCTTGTCATGGAGCTATCCCCGAACCGGTGCACACTTTCAAACTCAAGCAACACGTCGTGCTGCTTTAGGTCCTGGATTAGGCGTTCCCGTAGCTCCCGTGGGAACACCCTTGCCGGTTCCAGCCTCGGCTTCACGCACGTGATTTCCGCGGAGCGCAAAACGCCGTTGCGTGTGTCAAGGGTCAACACGATCGTCGGCCGGTACCCGTCCCACAGATCGTCAATCGGTGGGTCCCCAACCCGCGTCGGCGCCCGCGACCCGTCGTCGAAATACGTAAACGCCCGCACCACAGCCGCATCCGCGTGGTTCAACGCGACGATCTCCTCCCGCTGAATGTTTCGCCGCTTTAGGTAGCTGTACAGTTTCGGGACGTTCACCCTCACGTCTAACCGAGCCAAAAAGTGAATGCTCCCCACGATTTTGTCCCGCTTCGTTCGCATGTACGCTAGGACGAAAACCCCCACCGCGATCCAAAGCGACAGGGAAACGTAGAAAAAACCCGCGTTCGAATTCAGCACCAAAGTATACTGCAAGCTTTCCTTGAACCAGTTATCCCAAACAACACTCCACTCCCCCGTGAACCGGTCGATGATCCCGAACGAAAGTGACCCGGCGAAAATCAGCTGCATCACGTCCCTGGACGCCGCCGTGTCGTTCAGTTTCATCTGCTCGCTCGAAGCCTTGAAAAGGTGCTTCGTATCGCGGTTGACTTGCTCGCGTAACGCGCGCGTGACGTTGGCGATCTGCTCTGATAAAAAACTTATCTCGTGCCGGGTAGCGGAGACTTGCTTTTCGCAATCTGCGATCCTCCCGCGTAAACTCGCTTCCATCTTTGGAATTTGTAAAATGTGGTACAAGCGCTTCCCGGCTTTCGTGGATGGAAGGCGATCCTCAGGCAATGCCTCAGCCTCAACGCTCGTCTCCAGGTTCCGCATGATCTCCTCCATCATGATGCAGTCCTCGTTTATCGTTGCCAGTGAATTCCGAATCTGGTTCACAAAATTGGGGTCTTCGTGGTGTCTGTGGATCAAACGCCTTTGTTCTTGCGCTTGTTCAGAAACCAAAAACAGCCGGTTGAAAAAGTTAGCCACGAAATCCTCCCTGGCTTTCAGCGCCAGAAACGCTAACAACAACGTTTCGTGCTGGATGCACTCCGGCCCCGCGAATAAAACTCCAGCGCTCCCAAAGATAACGACATCGTTTTCGGAAATGTCAAACGCGTGCTGCGTGTCTCCAATGACTTGCTTCAACTCCGCTTCCAAGGCGTCGCCGTCTAAATATCTTAAAGCGCGTAACTTGGGCGTTATCTTTTCGCAAATAAACACGTTCACCTTGTTTCGGTTCATCTCGTTCCCGTTGAACACCATCTTCAGTAAAGTTGATTGCCGTTCGCTGGTTAAACTTTCAGTCACTTTTGAACTGTCGATGTGTATGTCCGTCATCACCCGGGCTAGGTAATCAAGACTAATGTCGTTCAGAATCTTGTCCATAACGGCTTCCAACTTCAAGCCGTACAAACACGTTCCGTCGCGCTGGTACCGTATGCCGAAGTTCTCAACCTGCGTGATGCCTTCGTCTTCGGGGAACTCCACTTCTGCTTCGATGTTGATCCACGACGAAGCGTCGCATGAGTTCACCGCGACTTTCGTCAGCCCGACTGGAATCTCAATGCACGTCTCTGTTGACTTGTCGTCGACGTGCGAGGAGAAATACCCACCCTTGATGCGTTCACCCGCGCCCAGCTTCTTCGTGAGCGCCATGATCTGGTTACACCCGAACGGCACCCACTCCCCGACTAATATAACTAACCGCGAAACCGTGATCTGCACATCAAGCTCATCCTTCACCGTGTCGCTCCCGCTCCCAGACTCAAACGCGCGGTGCGCATTGCTGGCCATCGGCCGCTTCAAGTCGCGGCACGTGAATGGCAGGTACGGCGACGAGACGTACGAGACGTCCTCGGTTTCAGTAACCGCGCTGTCGAAGCAAAACCCGTACGCACTTCTCAACGAAAAGGTCTCGCTCTTCGTGTCGTACGAAACACTTAACAGCCCGCCCTCCGGGTCCCGGATCACCTCGTCGATCACCCTTCGGTCGATTTTCTTCAGCGATTTCGAGTTCACCAGCGTTTCCATCCCGGCCTCAGTGATTTGGTACGCCACCACGGGCTGCTTATCCTCCGTGATCGTTCGCAACGCGCGAATGAACTTGCTCTCCACCAGGTCCTCAAGGTGGTCCCTGCCCTCCTGCGTGACGTTCATGAAGATGCGCCGCCCCCTGACCATCTGCGACTGCGGGGCGTAGTCGTACTCAAAGGCGCCTGAGGATTTTGGAAATATGTCAGTTATTGTATGGGCGATTTATAAAGGACAGTAGACCTAGGGATTGTGAGGAATCCTCACAGGATCATACTAAAAACCTTCAGAATCAACACTCACTACGCAGTACAAGGCGAGCAGGATTTTACGAGATAAAAGAAAGAAAAAACTTACCGGACACGATGCACTCGTACATCAGCACCAGCAAGGGCTGGTACCGGACCCAGGTTTCGGGGTCCGTGGTGCGTTCCGCGAACTTCGAGTACTTCGAAACTAAATAAAGAATTTTGAAATGCTCAACGGTGAGTGAGTCGACGGTTTCCTGTTTCAAAAGCTCATCCACGTCAAGCTTGTCGTCGGAGAGTGAGTCGTTGCACATAATTGAGTACCCGCCGTCCGGGCGAAACACGTCGAACGTAAGCGAGTCGTTGTTCAGTTTGTGCGTGAACCCGCGGAACCGCTCGTTGTGTCCGTAAAACTGCTCGTGTTCCTTGGTAACCCCGGTGAGGAACAGAAAGCAGTGCGTCATTGCGTGTAACAGCGTCTCCTTGGTTTGCTTCGTGAGCTTGAACTTGCGCATCGCATCCGGCATCTGTACATGCGCGGTGCGCCGCGCTACGCCCCCGCGCTGGCGCTCCACGTTGCACGCGACGCCGCACATCAGCTCCTTGTGCGAGCCGTGCCACCACCCCGGGACTGCAGAGCACATGCAGTACCTGAAGTCGTTCGTGTCGTGTACATTCGTGTCAGCGTCGGTCCCGCGGTTGACCCACGTGAAGGAAACGTCCGACAACTTTCCCTCAAAGTACGTCGCGTCGTAGTACGAAAAAAGCGCGTCCACGTCCACCCACCGGTCGTTGTGTACGTTGCTTAGGTGAACTGCGGCTCGTCGCACCGTGATTGCGGTCCGAGCCGTGCGCCAATTCTCTTTGCTGTTTTTGGATTGCGCAGACGTGTTTTGCGCCGTCTCAAGCTTGGTTGCGCGCAAGGCGACTTCTTCCGAGATTTCGCGATCCGCTAAACCGCCCCGGCCCTGCGGTTTCCGTAACGCGCGTTGTGTAACAATCTGGTCGTGTATCAAAGCCTCGGCTTCCGCGAACTCCCCGTCACGCCTTGCTTGGGTGGCCACGCGGTCCGAATCGAGCTCAGCCTTGGCGCGCGCCGCGAGCGCGGCGCGTTCGCGAAGCGTCGAGCCCGCGAACACCGCGTTGGGCACGGGGGGCGAGTTCTCATCGTTCGCGGACAAAGCAGACACGGAAGCGGTCGCTGGCGGTGACGCGCGTGGAGCCGTCGTAGCTGCCACACGCGTGGTTGTCTTTGCGCCCGCTTGACGAGCACGACGCGCGGCGAGCGCGGCGCGAAGCGTCGAGGAAGCGCCCGTCGCGCGGCTCAAATCTGCCGAGATTTCCGAGGAGACATCGTCTTCTCCGTCGCCCGGGTCACCGCGAGGCGCACCACTCCGCGGCGCGGACGTCGAAGGCGCGTTCGTCGCCCACGGCAGGTCGTCGCGAGACATCCCCCCGACTCGCGCCTCGAGCGCGACTCGGTGTGCTGCCCTACGCGCTCAAGAGCCAAACACCTTTTGAAAGAGAGATTCATTTCAAATAATACATCCAGACTGCCACTGAAGTCAGAGAAGCCTTCGGTGAAAGGAGACGTCCACGCACATTTACTTGTACCATGGTACATGTCATTAAAAAAATCAAACAACATACAAGGTCTCACACTTTACAAGGGTGCCTGCTAGCTCGTTTACCCATTCCTTTTGTGGACTAAATTTGTACAAAGCAACCACTTCTCGCATCCACCGCGCGTCGCCGGTCCCGCGGCGATATTTTTGTAGGTTTTCTCGAGTCGCCGCGAAATAATAACGCAGCAGCTCTCCTTAAAAAAGAGTATCGTTTTCACGACGCGGGTCTCAGTCGCGTAGAGGCGGTTCGTTTTAAGGAGTCGCGAACGCCACGATTGTGGCGAACACCACGCCGATCGTGGCGATTGAAATGTCTAAACACGACGCCGAGGACACGGTATCGAGTTCTAAAACATCTGTCGTGTTCGTCGTTTCTCTTGTATTCGCGTCGACAGGGCTTGAGTTCGAGGCCGGCGGATTTGCCGAGCACTTGGTGTCTGCTCCACTCGAGTCGTCGCCTGCGGCGTTTATCGTTCCGGCGGCGCACATGGTACACGCTTTGGAGGCGACGCGTTCATTTGCCGCGCACAGAATCGCAGTCTGACAGTTGTCACCTTCGTACCCCGCGTCGCATGATGCGCACGCGTAAAACCCCGCGGCCCCATCAACAGTGCCGCCGTTGATGCAGTAGAAATTTCCGTCGCTCACGCCCTTGCTCGAGTCAGTAGAGGCAGTGCACGAACAAGTAGTGTCTGCTCCATTTTGCTCGTCGCCGGCGGGGTTTGACTCCCCAGCGGGGCACACGGTGCAAACGTTTGATGCGACGTACTCATTGTCTGAGCAGAAAACTATTTTCAACACCGTGCGACCGATGCCGAGGTTGACGGCAGCCAGGTTGTCTCCCATCTCCGTAAAGCCGGTGCGTACCAGAACACTACCCGCGTTGTTTCCAATCCGTCGCCGTTGTAGTCGTCAGTGACCGCGACTGCCTCGTTTCCAAGCATGCCTGACTCGGTATGACCGCCCCAACACTTGAGGGAGTAGTCGTCGAGTACCGCACACACGCCGTCTCCTTCGGGTGGTGCAAATGCATTCAGGACAGTGCAACCGTCGCCGAGGTTGACGCGAGCCAGGTTGTCGCCCATCTCGCCGGAGCCGTCGCCGAAGTTGTAATCATCTCTGTCGTCATCGCCAATACCGCCGAAGGTGGTCTGTTCCCCAAGAATACCTTGGTAATCACATTTCCAGCACTTCAGGGTATCGTCGCTCAGCACCGCGCACGTGTGTTCTTCGCCGCACTCTACGCTCTTGGCGGTGAGGGCGTTGCCGTTATCGCCGGTGCCGAGGTCGACGGCAGCCAGGTTGTCGCCCATCTTACAATAGGTGGAGCCGATAGTGTAAACGTTGTGGCCTTGTCCAAGCTGACCTCTGTTGGTATACCCCCATCACTTGATAGTGTCGTCGTTCAGGATAGCGTACTTGTGACGATCGCCGCACGAGACGATCTTAGCGGTGAGGCTGTTACCGAAACCGTCAGTGCCGAGGTCGATGGGGTCGAGGTTGTCGCCCATCTCGTCAGCGTCGTCGCCAATGTAGTCAGTGTTCCCATTTCCGCGGCACGGCAACGCACTCGGCCTGGATCTCGGCTGCGAAACCACTGTGACGAAGGGATGATACACGTGCGAATCACACGACGCGGCTACGGTGGCACCTTCCCACGTGGGCGGAGAATCGCGGACGCCTCTGAACAGTTCGAGTGAGCAGAAATCCGGTACTCGTTATCGCGTGCGCAAACAGTCTCGAGTTGAACGAACCAAGAAAAGCGGATGTGCACATCTACGATTTCGCGGGAAATGACGGGCGACGCGACGCCGCACCGTGTCTGTCATCGTCCGTGCTCTGTGGAAAACGTGCGTATAGATGAAAGGGTAGATGAAAGGGGTCGTGCTATTATCAGACGGAATATTCAGTATCACAAGGCTAAATTTTCCGTTATCACACGGCGGAATATTCAATATTCACCCCGCGAAGTGCGATTTGTAGTTTTTCTTCTCCTCTTCTTGACCCTTTTCCTTCCCTTTTTTCTCCTGTTCTCCGTCGTCTTCGTTCCACACGCGCCGCAGCGACACGCCGCAGTACCTCCCTTTTGATTTCTTGTTGAAAAAGCACGCGGCGTCGAAGGTGTTTACTTCGTTGAGAAGGTTCACGAACTGCGCCGCGGCGTGCGCCACGGTTTCCTTTCCTTTTTCAGCGGTAGCGTTCGTGGCGTCGCCCGTCGCCCCAGCCGGGTTCAAATCTTCGGCGAGCCACCCGAACCCCACGCCCCCCCCTTCCGGCGCGAGTTTGGAAAAGTCCCGCTCCATGGTTTCGCCGGTGGATTTGAAGTTCTCTGAGTGTTCCATCTGCACCAGCTCGGGGTGCAAATAGAGCATCACTGAAGTCTCCACGTCCCCCGCGTGCAGCCCGTGTTTAAGTTCGTTTCCCGAAAACAGTTCGTCGGGTAACCCGAAGGAGAACCACGAACACGTGACGACCAGCATGGCATGTCTTTTCCGCAGGTCTCGCGCCACGATGTCCATGACTTGCGGCTGCCCCCCGTGCGAATTGAACAGTACTAGCTTTTCCACGCCGGAATGAGCCAAGCTGTCGCCGATGTCCCTCCACACCGCTTCGAGCGTCGCCGACGTCAGCGACACCGTGCCGGGGAAGGAATCGTGCTCCACGGATTTTCCATAAGGCACGGCAGGCAGCACGCACACCGGGACATCCGCAGGCAACAGCTCCAGCGCCTTGTGTAACACCCCCGCGTTGATCGCCGCGTCCACGCAAACAGGCAAGTGCGGGCCGTGCTGCTCGATCGCACCGACCGGGAGAACCGCGATCAAACGGGTCTTGTCACAAGAAGCGAACTCCGCGGTGGTCATATCGCCCCAGTGGCGTTTCGGGAATGGCGACGATGAAGACGCGCGTGTCGTCATCGAACGGGGGGGAGGTGGTGCATCACGCTCACGCCGCGGGCGCGGCCGCCCGGATACCGCCGCGAGCCGCGGCGACGCAACCGAAACCGCGTGCGCCATGACCGCGCGCCCAGAAGTGATGCCAACTCATCATCGATCTCCCGCGAAATATTTCGCGCGCTGACGAGGACGAAGCCTAGCTTTTTCCTGAATGATAAAGTCTCGCGTCCTGACTCCTTCCACGTGCATACTGCGCGCGCGCGCGATGTCGGGCGTGACTGGCGCGGCGACGGCGGCGTGTTCCTCTCGACACGTCGCCGGTTTCTCGACCCGCTGTACAGAGGCACAGGCAAATCGACGCGCATATGCGCGTCGTGAAATATCACCGGCGATATTTCGTCGAAGCGTTCGATGCGCGGCGGATGGAGGTTCCTCTTCCCCCACCCGCCAAATCGAGGCGAATTTCGACGAGACGTTCTGTATTGTTGACCGTGGGTGCGAGCACGTGTTGCGACGTTTAACGCCTTCGCAAGCCGACGTGAGCTCCCTTGACCGGCTGTTACGCACGGTGCAGTTCGAGACCAACTCCGAGGAGTGGCTGGCGCTGTTGAAAAACAACGTTGATCCAGCAGATTCAAGCCTAAATCAAACCCACTCCATCGACGCCACTGGGGTTTTCGACGAAAACGAAACGTTAGTGGGCGTGTGTACGTCTGTTACCTATCAAAGCTGCGGCCGTTCTTTCGGGCATTTAGGAAACATCGTGGTTGACGAGACGTACCGCAAGAAAGGCGTCGCGTCGATGTTGTTGACGAACGCGCTTTTTTCGTTGAGGGAGAAAAAGGTTTTCATATCGTGGCTCGACGCGTCCGCCATGGGCCAACCGTTGTACCGAAAAATGGGATTCGAGCCGAGAAGCGAAGTGGTGGAATACCGGAAGGAGATACATTCGGGTGTTACAGGTACAGATGGTGTTACAGATGATGTGGACCCATGCGTGCGTGATGACCCCAGGTACGCCGAAGACTTGGCATTCGCGAAGTCGCTCGACACAACCGTTTTTGGCGCAGACCGCACCGCTTTGCTCGACGCGTGGCGCACGGCGTCGCCTGGGTTTTCGTTCTGCCACGTGGGCGACAAGAAAACGGGCTACGCCCTGGCGCACACCAGGGGTGACGCCGTGTACCTCGGGCCGTGGGGGCTGGTGGATGGAGACGACATTCGGGGCGTCAATGAGAATGAAATTGTAAAATTTATAGACGACGCGATCGGTGAGGTTGAGGAAAAAGCGTTGCGAACGCTTGGGGTACGGAAACTAATCGCGTACGTCCCGGTGTCGATTATTCGAGGTAGTGCGGGTGTTTTGGCCGGCACGGACGATACTCCCGCTGTTGATACCTCCGCTCCTGCGTTTCGCGCGGCGCGGGTCATGGCAGAAGCGCTTGAGCGGATAGGGTTTGTGGCGAGCGAAGCCACCACGCGCATGGCTCGCGTTGAGAGAAATGTTCCGACTGAAGCTCAACCTGAGTTACGACTCAAGGAACCGGGGTATCCCGACAGGACGCTCACCGTGGCGAGCTTGGATCTAGGGTGAGGAGGAGAAGGTAGTATCAAGGTAGGTAGTAAGGTATCTTCGTAGTCTAGCTAGTAATACTAACAGGTACCTTCGAGGTGAAAAACTCTTCCGTCACCCTCTAACTTTCCCACGTCCCCCAGTCCACGGTGGCGTGTGCGTCTCTTGTTTCCCGCCACGTCCACCCCACTTTACGCACGCTCGCGATCGCGTTCAACTCGGTTGTATCTCCTTTCAAATCGTCCCTAACTCCTTTCAAACCGTTTCCACTTGCTTTCAAGCCGCGCGGCACGACGCCCTTGGCGGCCATTTCGGAAAACGCGTGCCGAAAAAACGAAACCACAATTGATTTAAATTGATCGTTTGGAATCGACGACGGAAACACAGGTCGCTCGAACGGAGCGCCGTACCGCTGCGCTTTCGTCAGCCGGTGCAACTCGTGGTTGATTCGAAGCAGCGGGCCCGAGTCGGTGAACCCAGAGACGTCCCAACGTTTCTGAGACGGTTTTTGTATGCTCTTTTGGCCGAAATTTTCGACAGCGTCGAGTCGCTTCGCTAATATAGATAGGTCCAATCGCGGCGTCGTCGGCCTGCTTTGATAGTCCACAAACGTAACATACCGCATTTCTACCTCGTATTTCGATATCTTTGATCCCAGGTCATGCGTTGTGTTTGACTCGTTTCCGTCATTGGAGTCATTACCATCATCCGCGAACATCGTCACCACCACGTCGGCGTTTTTCACGGCGCTAAACGAGGCGTAGTAGTGAAACGGAGTCGTGTCGTTACTCTCAATGAACGCAACGTTAATCTCGCTGTGGAAGGATACTTTTGTTAGGGCTGGATTACATAATCGACTTAAATCTCGCAAAACAATAGCCCTTTCGTTGTCACCCCTCCACAGCTCCAACTTGTTTTTGCTCCTGTGTTTCATCACCACTCTTTTTGTTTCAAGTTCGGTGGTTCTTCCGGTTTGCCGCGCGTCTTCGGGAGTTATCGTCGCCATCTCTGCATCGAACGCGATGACATCCAGCACGTCTGCAATCAACGGAAGGAAGTGTTTGTACTTCTTTTTCGATTCGCAAAACTCGTCGCCCTCGAACGGCGAGGTGAACTTCAGTATCTCAACCGCGTTCATCCAGCAACAGAAACGCAACGCCTGGTCCGCGACGGAACCGGGGGGTATCGAGTGACCTTCTTGAGTTAATGAACCGTCACGGAAGTCAAGCTCTCGCATGTCTCCGAGCCGTGCGATTGCTCGTAACAAGTATTCATGTTTCCTCGCCTTCAGCGGGTAGATCAACGACCACACCGACGTTAGCCCATCTATGTCGAAGTGATTGCACGAAACTTTACTTGCGACTCTTATTGCGGGCCATCCGGTTTCACACGTAAGCGCGTTCAACACCACATCCGTGGAGGTGTCCCCGGTACGTTGCTTTAAGAATTGAGGGGTGGTGCTTTCCTTGTGGTGCGTCAGCGTGGGGAGGTGCGTATGCGTGCAGTCCACGACTACGGTGTCCGTGCCACCCGCGTCGTGCTGGTACGGGACGTACTCGCGGATGTTGGATGGGAAGTTTTTTACTAGCCAAAACTTCACGCGCCGAAGCAACACAAGGGCCACACAACAGTACACAGCCACGGCAACAAGCCGCCCGCGGTCATTCAGCCGCTCCCCATTATCGTCGAAGAACACGCGCGCGTGCTCGGTGAGCAAACCCATCGCGCGACTGAGCCACGCGCGAGGAACACTGGTCGTCCGCGAAATATGTATTCCGTTGGATATTCCGAAAAGTGCCTCTTCAGATCCAATGACCTAAGTCGTCAGTACCGACCGCACCGCACGCATGTCCTGTTCAGTCGCCACGCCGTTCGCGCACGTCAGTTGTATCCCCACACGCCCTCGGTCGCGCAAAACCCGCATACCTCATGTGTCTCGCGCGTCGTCCGGTGACGATCCTGAAACCGTCGATCCGGATATCGTGGGCGGGGATGATGCACCACGTGGCACTGGTGTGCGTCTTCCGAAGGAAACGTGGACCAGCCCCCGTTGGAACTGGGGCAGCGCGAACGGCGACGCGCACGACGCCGCTGCGGTGGTTCGTGCTACGTTGAACACAGACGTGGAGCGACGCAGAGAGTGGCTGGTGGCGCTGATTTCCAGTACCCCGGTAATGCGGCTCGTGCCGTGGGAGGAAGCAAAGCTCGTGATGGCGCTGGCGTGGCAGCTGAGTGGGCACAGAGGCACAGACGCGTGCGCACGGGGCGACGGATCGTGGCTCGAGGTGATGGAGCGCATGCGACAGGGCGTTTATGAAGACACGACCGAAAAAAGCCTGTCCGGGGGTGGGGACAGAGCGCTTGTGTATGAGATGGAACAGCGGCTGGGAGAGGCGGGCACGGGGTTGATGCAACAGGCGGAAAAAGTAGCCGCCGAGGCGACGGATAACGACGAGGAGTGGACGCACGACGCCGTACGCAGAGCCGCGTGTGCCGCACTGCTTCTGGACTTGGAGTTCCTCGAGGTGGGGATATAGAAGTGGGTATAGGAGGTAATGATATGTATACTCAGTGTTCTCAAGCGTAGATTTGATAGTCATCACAGTGTTGATACAAGCACCTGCTGCATGTCAAGTCAAAATCTGCTGAATATTTTGTTCCGACTACACGTCATTTTTAGTCGAACGCCACTTGCAATCTGGAAGCGACGTCACTGCTACGCGCGCTGAGAACGGAATCGTGTCGGATCCACACCTTGTGGTCGTGCGTCGCGTTTAGATACCAGTTCACGTCACGCGGGCTGGGTAAAATCCCACTCCGTAGCGCATGTCAGGACAGATGGTGTTCCAAAGATGTTCCGTGGTGATTGTGCTCGTCGCGCTTCTCTCCGGGGCGGAGGCTATTTTCCACGTCGAGAAAGCAAACGTGGTGGTCCGTTTGCCGGTGGACATCGCGGGGTCGTACGACATGGCCATCGCCAACTTCGGGTCACCAATCTACGGAGCCACGCTATCGTGCGTCACCCACGCCCGTTTCGCGCGCGCCAAATCCAAAATCGAACGTGTCCCCATTTCAGATCTCGGAGAGAACCTGGTCGTACTCACTGCATTTTCCTGTAAGTGTGACACTCGTAAGTCTGACCACCCATCCCTTAACTCACCACAGGGGCAAGCTGGTGTACCCCAGCGATAACCAAGACGCTTGCTTTCCATTCGTAAGTCTCGTTACCCGACACAGATCGAGATCCTGCCAAAATTCGTTGCAAAATTCTTTTTAGTTTTTTCGATCGCGTAACTCTTTCTCGTCCGTCTGACTGACTGACTGCATCCTTTCGTACCCTCCCCACAGACTGGTTCCACGGTCCCCCCCAAGCAACCCGGCCAGGGCGCGTCGATCGTGGTGCTTGACCGGGGCCGGTGTCCGTTTACGAAGAAAGCGCTGCACGCGCAAAACGCAGGCGCTGACGCGGTTATCATTGTTGACAACCAGGACGAGCCGTTAGTCACGATGGACGCCAGCGAGGATGACGCGTCCGTCGCGGAAGCGGCGAACGTCACGGTACCGGTGGGGCTTGTTACGGAACAAACAGGAACACTATTTGAACCCATTTTAAAAGCGGGACACACTATTTTAGTAACCCTCAACTGGACTGACGTTGTGCCTCATCCTGATTCGCGAGTCGAGTGGGAGCTGTGGAGCAACTCAGGTGACAACTGCGGCGTGAAGTGCGACCAGCAGAAAGGCTTTATTGCTGATTTCAAGGAAACTGCGGTATCGCTGGAACAACAAGGGTACACGCAGTTCACCCCTCACTACGTCACGTGGCTGTGCCCCCCCGAGGCGATCCACGAGGACTTTTGCACCTCGCAGTGCATCAACAACGGGCGGTACTGTTGCCCCGACCCGGATGACGACTTCGCGGTTGGTTTCTCCGGCGCCGACATCGTTACCGAAAACCTACGCACGCTTTGTGTGTTCAAGGAGGCAAACGCAACATCCATGCCGTGGAAGTGGTGGGACTATGTTACGAAGTTCGAGGCAACGTGCACCATGGCCAACGGCAGGTTCAACCAGTTGGAGTGCCCGGAGAGTATCTTGGTCGAGTTGAGTCTCGACGTTGACGCTGTGCGGAGCTGTGTCGGCGACGTCGCGGCTGACACGACCAACGTGGTTCTCGAAACCGAACAAGTCCTGCAGCTGGATGACGGCAACCGTGGTGATATCAACATCCTGCCAACCGTCGTGATAAATGACCGGCAATACCGAGGACAACTCACCAGGGAGAAGGTGTTGGAGGGGCTGTGCGCTGGGTTCGCGGAGGGCCAGAAACCAGAGCTTTGCGACACCGGGGCGTTTGAAAACAAGTGCGCTGAGGGGATGGAGGGCGCTTTGTTTTGTCAAAGAGACGAGGCACACAACGGCATGACCGGGTGCGAAATCATCACTCAAACTCCGTTCTTCAGGTGCCAGTGTCCGTTCGGAAGCAAATTAGTGGGCGAGCGGTGCGAAGTCACGAACGGGTGCGTCGCCGCGATTGTCGATACGCCCGCGTGCGCGTGCGACAGATGCGTGTGTATCGACCAGGGGTTGGGGAAGATCGATTGCCACGAAGAGCTGGTTTCTGTGTGTGCGTCTGATGTAGAGCACCCGGGCGGGTGCTGGAGGGACGGGCCGCACTCAGCGTGCTTCGACCAGATCGATTTGAAGAAGGCAAAGGGCATGGCGGGTGGGGACCCTGATACGGTGCAAGCCAGCTCGTGTAAGTGTCCCGACGGATTCACCGGGGACGGGCTGAGTTGTTCTGATGTGGACGAGTGTCAGACGACGTGCAAAGGCGAGCACATGACGTGTACAAACACATATGGAACCTACACGTGTACCTGCGAAAACGGGTTCGGGAAGATGGACGACGCGTCGTCGCCGGACGGGATGACGTGTCTGAAAGCAGGCGGCGGCGGGTTCGGCGTGGGGACGGTTATTTTCACCGTGCTTATTTCTTGCGCCGTCGTCGCAGGCAGCGGATACTTAATTTACCGCGTCCGTCTGCGCTCCTACATGAACGCGGAAATCAAAGCCATCATGGCGCAGTACATGCCCCTGGAGGACGGGGACGAGGGGGGTAGATTCGCGCCAAACGGACACGAAGACAGCGATGAGGAGAACAACGCGAGGGGGTAGGGAGGGGTGTCTTAATTGGCTTATGTGGATGATGAATGCGATGACGATATTGACTACTTCAACCCCCTCTACTCTGCTGATTTCGTCACTTCCTCCGCTGCTTTCTTCGCGCAAAACTCTGCTTTCTCTTTTTCGTTCGCGGTTTGTTTCCGCTGCATCTCCCGCACCGCAGGTAACGCCCCCGCGGGTGTGCCTGTTTTTTCGATGTTGAAAGCAACACGGTAGGCCTGGACGACAAACTTTTCATCACCATCAGCGCCGAGTAAATCCGTAATCTGTTCCGTCGCCTCCTTCACCACCTTATCCACCACGGATTCGGCAACGTTCCCGAGCTCCACGCGCACCACATGGCTGTATTTTTTATTATCCTCGACGCACTTGTGAAGCGTGGCGCCGAGAAATGACGAATCGTTCGCAGCCGCTTCGGCGCCCGACCACTGCGTCCATTTTTGCATCGCCTCGTCGTCAGATACGTCGATCGCCACCACCACGGTTGAGTCTGTTTCCGCGTATCGCACGGCTCCGTGCGGCGCTGATGCGATGTCGGATGTGGGCCTCGGGAACGCTGCGATTTCCCGACACACAAGAGGGTGGTGTTCCTGGTCCATGTGGCCTATGTCCAAACACTCTTTCAAGTCTTCGAATTCTGTCCATAAAGATTCCGGAGCGCACGAAAAAAGACTCATAGCAAGGTAGGCGTGCGCTTCCTCGTTGATCGCCTTCTCCGCGTCATGTGACTCGTGGAAGTGCGCGGTTTGATAATTCGGGTGGCTCTTCGCAACCTCCGCGCAGTACAACGCGCCCTCCAGGAACGTGGTGAAAATCGGTTTCGGTGCCGAGAGCTGGGGGAACACGTGGAAAAGAACCGTGCCGTCGTACATCCCATCGGAGGTGGAGGCGGAGGCGCGAGTTAACGTGGATCTTTTAGAGCGACGAACGGAACGCACGTCTGTTCTGTGACAAGGACGCGCCGTGATGGAACATAAGACCGAAATGACCATGTCAGCGTGCGGTGACGGAGTGGCGGCCCATTCTATCCCGGAAAGATAAAACTTGGAACGAGAAAAAATCGTCGTCCGCTTCAATTCTGAAATTGCGTCACTACTCCAGCATCATGCCCCAGCACTCCAGTCCTCCAGTGCTCCGGCACCATGCCTCGGTCTCCGTCTGACCCGTTGGACCTCGTGGGTGTCCACGGCCGCCATCCGGTTCGTCGTCCTGTGAACTCCTGGGGCGAACAAAACGGCGGGTCCCCCGGTTCGGATTTAGATTCAAGAAGCGAATCGCAATACACGGATGCGGATTCCGTCGCGAGCGATGCGTTTGAAAGTGGGGCGGAGGAGATTTCGGACGACGAAGGTGGGGGTGGAGGTAGACGTGTTCCAAGAGCCAGTAGAGGCGCTCGACGTGTTCAGAGCTTCGACGCTTCTGACGACCTAGCACGTGACATGAGAGGTGTCTCATTAGGTGATGCAGGCATACGAGACTCTAGAGATGCTGCCGAAACTACGTCAACACATCAATCCTCTAATGACTTCACCGAAGCCGAGGTCCGCGAGGCGTTTGGCGCGTTCGACGAGGACGGCGACGGGTATTTAGACGTGCACGACGTGCAATCGTTTTTCGAAGCCCTAGGGGAAACCCTGACGGTTCACGAAACCGCCGAGCTGATTAAATTGGTGGACAAAAACGACGACGGCCTGGTGGATTTTGACGAGTTTTTCGATCTAGCCACGCGGTCAGCGCAGTTCGTCAATACCTGAGTTAATACTCCAAAACCAACTAGCGTAGGGAGGGGTGTAGGAGTAATGACATGTATTTGTAGTAGTGTAAAACCAAGTATAGTATGGACACTGGGTATTATGGATGCTGGGTAGTATGGATGCTGGGAAGAACTCTCGTGCGTTCAGAAGTCTTTCTTCCGTTTCAATCTTTCAAAATCTACGCTCGCGCGTCAATCGCGACGACCACCGCGATCGCCGATACGACCACTAAAACCACCACCAGCACCGTGGGTCCTACGATATCGTCGTAACGTGCAGACGGCTCTCGTCTAGCAATCCGCCGAGCTCTCCACAAGTACGTCCAAAGCGCGTACGCCATGAACAGAACGGAGACGGGGGCTAAGATTGCGCCGCCCAGAAAAGTCGCATTTGAGTGCTTTTGCAACGATGATGAGGTTGATGAGGTACTGAATCCTTGTGCGTCTGCTGCTGCTGACTCAGTGACTGATACCCCAGTCGGCTGGATGAACCCAGTCCCGCCGAACGCCTGCCCTTGAGCGTTCCCCTGATCCAAGCTCAGCAGCGCCAGCGCCGCGAACAAAAGCAGCACGGACATACTGAGCCACTGCAGTAACGTCCGTTCGTTGGCGAAGAACGTCTTGGGTTCAACCTTCACCGGCACGAAGCGTTTTTGAGCGGTACCTTGGGTTGGACTGCTGTGGGTTTTAAAAGGAAAGAAACAAGTTTTTACTTTCAAAGGAGAATATTTTGATCGGTCGTTTGTCAAGTCGTTTGGTCGATCCTGCAACAGGTTGATAATATCACTCCCGCCTGTGCCATTCGCCCAGCTCGACTCTGACCCGACGGTGGGCAAAGCGTTTTCGGCGAGAAAGCGATCCAGCACCCCGCACTCCGCACGCGTCAATCCAGAGATACCGGAAGAGCCGTTCGAGGGGGGGGTA
>MDSY01098035.1_pt1 | contig 18483 bp, 7 predicted proteins | sample 811131 | NCBI WGS metagenome assembly MDSY01 (sample SAMN05326643, study PRJNA326480) | marine metagenome | isolation source: seawater | place: Atlantic Ocean: South West | collected 2010
GGCACCGCAATTAATAACGAATTCACCGTTATCTCCACCACCACCAACGACGACGAGCAGCCGATTTGCCGCGTTGCAAAGGAGAGATTCCTTGTGCAACTCAGCCGAGTTAGAGAGTGGGAACGGACGAGGAGGAGGAGGAGGAGAAGCGGTAAAGGGAAGGCGAACGTCCACGGCGTCGACTTTGTTCGTAGCCACGAATCAACAACAACAACAACAACTTCCACCACGTAAGCCACCGCGAACGATCGGATCTCAAGTCAAGCGCAGACGCAAATCGATTAATGAATCAGACTCGCGAGGCGCGTTTGACGCGTTGCCGAACGAGTTAGTCGAGGCTATTTTGTTGAAACTCGACGCCCCGGCTTTGGCGAGTTTACAAGCGACGTCGAAGTATTTTAGGCACTCTGGGGTGTGCGATAGAGTGGCGAGGTTTATATTAGCGACTAGAGATGGCGAGCCTGGGTTTGATGAGAATCATAGAGGCGAAGTGAACGACGAAGAAGAGGAGGAGGAGGAAGAGATTTTAGACCCGCTGCAGAGGATATTGGACGACGATTCCGAGGAGGAGAATAGAAGAAGCAGGAAAAGGAAGCTGAGAACGAGGAATAACGTTAGGAGTAAAAGCATCGTGCCACCGACGGTTGGAAGCTGTCGCGTGAGACCTCAAGACTCGGCGATTGCCGTGTTACGCTTTAAAGACGTCATGGAGAGAGCGGAACGGGCATCCAGTCTCGTTTCGTTGGGATCGTTTCACACGGTTCGAATCGCGGACAGGTTTGTGCCTTGCAAGTGTCTTGATAAACGTGTTTTTTGTCGTCGTCATCAGTGCAACACTAATCATTGCCAAGTGTTCCGCGTGAGCGACGTAGAAACGTCTGGAAGAGGGTTCCACGGCCAGCTCGGAAGAGGGCAGGATATGTACAATGCGGAAGCCTCGTTCGGCAAAGTCGCCATGGGGCCGCTCAGCTTCGATTATTACGACTACGAGGATTGTTTTAACTCGTTTAATGAGAATGATGAAGAGTTTGTCCAGTCCGACGATAACAATACTTCGTGGTATAGGACACTTGAACCTACGACTTTCGTTCAAGTCTCCGCAGGAGGTTCGCACTGTGCGGGACTGACCAAAAATGGGACGCTGTACACGTGGGGCCTCGCCTCCTCGGGAGAGACGGGACATCACCATACACCTATTGAAGTTGCGATTCCGAGGAAAGTATTTTCGATGGCGGAGAATTTGCATCGAGTCACAAAAGTTGCGTGTGGTTCTAATCACACTTTAGCCGTCACGGTCGACGGTCAGTTGTTTTCCTGCGGTCGTGGACGACACGGTCAGTTAGGATTGGGTTACTTCCACGACGGCGGTCCGTTGACGCGTTGCGACGCGTTACGTGGTATGCACGTCACTAAAGTTGCTGCTGGTGGACAGCACTCGGTTTGCATAACCGATGATGGTAGAGTGTGGTCGTGGGGAGATTGTACAAAAGGTCAGCTCGGTTTAGGGGATTTGCGATTCGCGACTAGTGCCGGATGGCACACCGGCGTGCCGTGGCCGTGCCTGGTCGAATCGCTCTGCGAAGAAAATTTATCTTCCTTCGATTTACTAGACGGTAAAGATTCAGTCGTGCAAGTGAGTTGTGGTAAAATGCACACGATGTTTGTGACGCAATCTGGCAAACTGTTTGCGTGTGGTAATGGCTCCTACGGCCAGATCGCCGGCCTTGCACCCACGCTGAAAGAACAAAAAAGTAGAAACGGCACAGTGGGAGGTTACAACCAATACACGCCAAAGCAAATCCAGATTAAGCACCACGTGCGCAAACAGGATGGCACAACGTTAATGCACAGAGTTCGAGCGTGCCCGTGCGTGAACGCGAATCAACCATCGAATGGTAACGTAATTTGTAGAGTTGCTCAAGTAACGTGCGGAGGGAATCATTCGTTAGTACTCACTGGCTGTGGTGCCGTTTTTGCCACCGGTACGAACTCGTACGGTCAACTCGGGTTGGGCGACGTGGAGTCTAGGGACGTTTTTAGTCGCGTGTGGAGATTTCACGACAAGAAACTAAACGTCGTCAGTATCACAACTGGAGCACACCACTCCGCGGCAATTGTTTCCAATCAAACTGTTTTGAAAGAGACGGATTGCGAAGAACGCATATCGAACGACGAGTGGTTGGAAGCGAAAGCTTGCTCGTACGCCGCCGGAGGCAAAGGGGAATACGACAAGTTGCATACAAAATACGGGTACAAACTTTATCAGTGGGGCAGAGGCGACTGGGGTCAGTTGGGTAACGGTGAGAACCGTGGTAAATGGTTGCCGACGTTGACAAAGTCGAACGATCCATTGGCGAGACCGTCGAGAAGAGCTGATTTTTTGGGGTACGAACGATACTATGAGAGCGAAGCGGAGTTACAGAGGATAGCGAAAGAAACGGAAATTAGAAACTTTGAAAACGGCGTCAATAATGATGACGTTGAATAATAGATAAATGTTTTTTTGCAAATACATACACGTATATATTAACAAGTAAACAGATTTTTATATCACGTAAGATCAGAGCTCTTTCTTGTCGCCTCCTCGGAATCGGTTGAACGCGCCCGAGACTTTAGAGAACAAGCCGCCGCCTTGTTCTTTTTTGTCACTTTTAGTGACCGGAACTTCTTGACCGGACACGTCTTCTTCGTCGTCCTCATCGTTGTCAACAGCGCTATTAAACGCTCCGACGTCATCGCCTCCTTTTTCTTCTTCTCCTTCTCCGGAAGGCATATCGTCGCCATAGTCACCACCATAGTCGCCCATGCCGCCCATGCCTCCTTCATCGTCGTCGTCGTCGTAATCGTCATCTCCACCTCCCATACCGCCCATGCCCATCATGTCGTCTCGATTATACATCTGCATTCCCGGCATTCCCGGCATATTCTTCAACTTTCCCATCATCCTCTCCGTATCGATGTCTTTCTTCTCTTTTTTCTTAAACTCCGGCAACGGCTTTCGCGTCTTGGAAACGCTCTTGGCCTTCTTGGAGCAACTCTCCGTCTCCTCCGTGCACAACCACTCCTCGATCCCTTTCGCCGTTTTAATTCGATTCTTAAACAAAATCTCCGCTAAATCCGTATCTCTCCCTTCCATCACATCTTCGCACGCTTTCAACATCGTCTTACACGTCGTTTCGCACGACGAATACGCGTCTTCACCCATAAACTTCAAAACCAATTTGTTTCTGAAATTCACTTTCAAATCGTTTTGGACCGCCCACATGGTCTTATCGTCCGATTCGTCGCACATTGATTCCATCTCTTCGATCACGTCAACCTCGGTCAACTTCTCTCCTTTCTCTTCTCTCAAGCGCATGCCGGTTTCAAAGGCTATTTTCGAGACTTTTTGACAGACTTCGCAATGGATGAGTTTCGAATCCGATTTGACCGCACGAAACGTCTCTTTGTTTTTCCCTCCTCCCATTCCGGGCATTCCAAACTGCGCTTGAACGACAGCAACACTTAAGAGGAAGAAGACAAAGAACGAAGAGAGAAGAAGAGAAGAGGAGGAGGAAGCAGATGATGATGATGATGATGATGATGATGATGATGTAAACATTTTTTGTTGTTTGAAGTAACTTGAACTTTAAAATGACGACTTTTCCTTTGCCCGCCGCCAAAAAAAAAAGAGAGAGAGAAGAATTCGTCGTTTTAAGAAGAAGAAGAGAAAAGTGTTGCACAAACTTCTTTATTTACTTTTTCATCAAACAACACACGACTCGAGCGACGCTTATGTCGTACGAGAAGAACTCATTCCTTTCTCCGTCGTCGCAGTTGTCATCATCGTACGAGAAAGACCGTGGATGAGAGTCACCACCACACAAAACGCGTCGAGCACCCGGTCTTCTACATTTTAAACGCATCTGCACGCAGAACGTATCCGCGCGCAGCGAGCCGCAAGCGATCCACAAAGAGCCTCCTCCTTTCGTATCATTTCTATCGCTCTCGTCGAGCGCTCGGGAAAGGTCGGTTACTTTAAGTGGAAGAACTGTTTTCATTGTAGTGGTTGAAGTGGTAACAGCATCGTTGGCGTCGTCGTTCCTTCCCACAGAGACGCGAACGTAGCGAGGGTTTGAGAACCATCGAGAAGAGGAGCGCGAGCACAGACGATGTTGTTTCGATTGCGCGTCGTCGTCGGGGAGAGTTTCTTTTCCTCGGTCTTCTTCACCAGCATATGCGCACTTAAATCGTTCGCCTCGAACGTATCCCGTTGTACCGTCGATACTTTTACCCGCATCTATCTTCTGCGAGAGCACAACGTCTGCATCTGGAAGAAGGCAATCTGCGTCCCGGGCATCAAACGCGTACAGTAACTCTTGTTGTACCATACGTTCTTCTTCGTTATCGTTGTGCAGAAATTGGACGCGAACGGTGTGTGCAGACGATGTCTGCGGTTCTGAAAGATCATCGTTGGTATTTGTCGCAATGCTTTTGATATTGTCGAGAACATCGTACTCTTCATCGAACATATTCAGAACCTCCTGGCGCACTCGGGCGGAGTAGACGTCGAAATTTTCTGAATGCCTCGAGACAAAAGCATCCACCCAACGCGTTGCGTCCTCTTTCGCTTTCTCATGAACGGTTTGTCGAAAACTTGTCGACTGAATAGGTTGAATCAAAGTGAATGCGCTTCTTTTCTGTGTTTCTTTTTCGTGCTTTGAATTTTCTGATGCGCACGTCTCCTCGCCTTTTTTCATGGCGTTCATATTTCTGGTCAAAACGTGCGCATCAAACAAAGTTGTTTCTACGTCCGCGCCCTTGTTTCTTTGAATCTCGTGCAAATGATATAAAATGGCGCGCTGGAGTCCATCGCCACCTAATTGAGGAATTTGATCGATTAATCGACTATTCCCGTTCGATCCCAGTAACTTCGATTTCAAGTCAATTAAGCTACGTTCAAACGTTGAATCGTGATAGTCGTGTCTTCCGGAACACACCGGCTCGGCTAAAAGTGCTCGCAGACACAACCAAACTTGCGCTTCTGGTTTCGGCATCTTCACTAGAGATTTTGCACTGATCCATCGACCGTCGTTGAGTACTTTTTGTTCTTCCTTTCGAAACCACGGTACTTTCGACAAAAGCGCAGGAAGCAAATGTGAGTGTATTTTATGCTTCGATATTAATCGCGCGACGACCGAGAGCGGCAATTCCGAGACGCTGTCGCATATGCTCCGCAAAATCGATAAGCACGACATTGTTCGACACAAGTATTCATCGTTTTCGTCTGAATTCTCCGATAGAGTGCTTTTCTCTGTTGGATCACTCACATTATTCAAAGCCTCTAATCGTTCCACGCAATAATCCACCAAATCGAGCAGGTTGGATTCGTTGAGACTTTTACCTACCGAACACGCATTATCGAACACGGCTATCTCTAACACGCCAAGAATAGAGCTTTGGAGCTGCCCGACGTGCAACAACAGCTTTGATTTCGCTAGATATTGCGTCATCATTTCTTTCCTTTCTCGCTCTATGCGAGCCGACAATACTGGTAAAACGTCATCCTTCCACGCTTCCAGCGCAAACAAGCACCGGACCACGTCGTCCAAAATCTCCCCCGTTGACTGCGCATCTTCTCCAACGCTCGCACAGTCGCTACAACTGTTTTCCAAAATTCCTTCTCCTCCTTTGTTCGCATTTTTCAATACCAGTCGCAGCGCTGCTTTCCTCGCCCGGTCAGCGTTTAACACAAACTCGTGCCATTCGGGCGAGTCAACGTTTTCTGGGTTTTCCAGATACGCCTTGAGGAAGTCCCGTTCTTCCCCTGCTCCTTCATCTGTGCCAACAAAGAGCGAATGAATGCAGTTTCGCACTGAACGCATTTCGGGCGCGGATGAAGAAAATTGCAGATGATTCGTGTCATCTGCAAGTATCCCGTCGTACGCGTCTGTCTGCGCGATTGCAACCATGAATGTCTTGTTGTTGTTGTTGTTATCGAAACCCCTAATAATAATAACGGACAGAGCAGTCGTATTTTTTAAATCCAAAAAAAAAACGCACAAAAAGCCGTTAAATTAAAATGAAAATCTCACCTAAAGTTGTTGTTCGCGCGCTGCTGCTTTCGGGGTTAGCGCTTCCGCTGTGCATTGCATCATCGATATCGACAAACACGCCAGCTTCGCCGTGTTTTCAAGTTCTCAACGACTTGTTGGAAGAAAGCGGCAAAGTTTCCGCGCAAAACGGTCGCACTTCATCAGTTTCGTCTTCCTTGTTCTCAAACGCCGTTCAATATGCGTTGTCTGCTGGGGTCAACAATCGAGCCACGTCGGAAGGGAGCACGAGTTTAGGTATCGGATCCTCGTCTTCAGCGAGAGGTAGCTTCGCGTCTGGAGTGTTTGCAAACGCTGCGGCAGAAGGTGCGAGTTCTTTCGGAGGGGGCACGGATGCGACTGGCGTTTTATCTGCTGCTCTCGGAACGTATACAAGAGCGTCGGGCGTTTCGAGCATGGCTACGAATGTTGGGTCGGAGGCGACGAGCGATGCCTCCTTTGCTGCAAATTTATTAACGAAAGCGACAGGTACTGTGACTCTGTGAATTCTCTTTCTCTCTCCATTATTATTAATTCTCTCTATATACCAGGAATTGCTTCTTCAAGCTTCGGCAAACAAACTATCGCGAGCGGTGACTACGCAAACGCATTTGGTGAGAGATCAGAAGCAAGGGGAAGATCGAGCATGGTATCCGGAGAGCGCAACCGAGCAAACGGGAGAGCTTCTGTGGCATCAGGTTTGTTGAGCTTAGCGCAAGGAGCTGGAAGTTTCGCACAAGGCCTTCTCGCGCAATCCTATGGATCTGGGGGATTCGCGATCGGTATTATGGCCCGTAGCTTTGGTGAAGGAAGCGGCGCGTTGGGTATATCTTCATTCGCGGCAGGTTTGTCCAGTTTTGCAAACGGTTTGAACGTTCACGCTAATCTTGGTATTGCCAATTTCGCATCCGGGGCAAATTCGCAAGCGTCTGGTCGTTTGGCGTCTGCGGCGTTCAATCTAAACACTACCGCCGGTGGAAGTGCGAGTGCGTCTTTCGGCAACGGCACTTTAACGAAAGCAGAAACGAGCTTTGTCATCGGTCGAAACAACGCGATTGAAGTCAAGGCCTCGAATTCTTTCGTGGGTGGTGAAAATTCGATCGCCTATGACGCAAATAGTTTCGTCTTTGGCAAAAATGTCGTTTCAAGAGGTGAGAATAACGCCGTTTTCGGCGGCACGGTATACGCGGATAATTTTAAGTTATCCAAGGGCACGTTTGGTGACATCGGGAAAATGGCGGATCGTATCAATGAGTTAGTGCGTGTGGCGCAAAACTTGAACGACCGCGTCACGGAGATAGAGTTAAAGTACATTGGGAAGTAATGAATGTAGCGTCGATGATAAAATTGGTTCAGTAGAGTATTTCTTGTATATTCCTTCTTTATATATTCTTACACGTTCTTCACGTAAATCCCTCAAAATGGCTGTAGTAATAGTAGTAGTAGTAGTAGTAGTAGTTCTCCTACGGAGTGTACGGTTGCAATTCGCTTTGGAGATGGAGACCAGCTCCAGGTCGGTACCCGTTGAAGATGCACAAAACTGTGACGTTGTCGTTATATTCTAACCCATTCAACAGCTTTGGCGTGAGGAGAAAGCACTGCGGAGTCGACGGTTCCGACGCCGAGTCCACCATTTGTTTGAACACTTTTCGTTCATTCTTCGGATCCATACCTTGGTTAATTTCGTCAACGACGCGGAATGGACATTTTGTCAGATTTTGGAGCGATATGAGGTACAACATCGTCGCAACGGCGCGTTCGCCACCAGATTGTCTATTCTTATCGAGCGCGTGTAATGGTTCACCTTCTCGGAACTTGACGTGAATATCCAACGCGTACTGTGAGAACTCATCTGGATCGTCGGGTTCGCGAAGTCTGACTTCTCCGTGGATACCAACTTGTCGGCAGTTTGTGTGAAACGCTACCGAAATTTCCCCCAGAACCTTCTGGAGCTGCGGTAACCATTGCTCCTTGAGTCCTTTGATGACCTCTTGTCCGCCATTCACGGTCGGTGCGAGTGCTGCGATTTTCTCTTTCAGATCTTTCTTTTCGGCTTCGTACTTCTTATATTGCTGCATGGCGGTTGGATTGTTGCACACAACAGCGCTCGCTTTTTCTTCCCAAAGTTCAACCTCCTTCAACAGCTCGTCTTCATCGTCCGGCATACTTTCCATCTTCTTTTTCAACTCTTCCGTGAGCGGTGCTTCGGCATCAGCTTCTTCCTTCGCTTCTTTGCATTGTCGAGCACTTCGTTGCTTCTTTTCAGCAATTTCGTCGTGCGCATCGGCTACCTTATCACAGTCGTCCCTGACTTGGGCTTCAATGTTCTTGTAGTGCATCAAGCGTATCTTTGTATCAGTATCCTTCAACTCGGCCAAGTCCTGTTCCTTTCTCGCCGCAAAGAGTGCATCTAAAACGGCGACGTATGTCTGCACTTGTTGCGCGCGTTGCGTCGCGAGAGTCGCGAGAGACTTTTTTAATTGTTCGCGAGTCGCCGAGAGGTTCGTGTTCGCTTTTGCCAGTTTGTACGATTCTTGCAAACTTCTTAGCTTTGCCTCTAATCTTTGTTTATCTGACTTCGGTTTGTTCAATCGCGCTTTTTCCTCTCGCCACGCTCTCTCGGCTTCCATCTCTCGCCTTTTGAGCGCGTTTGACTGTTCAACGATATCATTCTGGTCTTTCTGAAGTTCTTGGACTTGCGACCTGGCCTCCGCCAAATCTCTCTTCACCTTTTCCATGTCCTCTCTGTCGACTTGTGCGCCAAACAGTCTGAAATTTAGCGGTCTCATTTCTTCCGTTTCAAACGTAACTTTCGAATTGTACCTCGATCTGAGTTCAATAAAGACGTTTTTAGTCGTATACACTTGGCCAATCTTCCCGAGCTTCGAGTTGACCATTTCTTGGTACTTCGCAGCGTCCATGACTTTCACGTCGGCGATGGCGGCTTTATCTACGCGATTCAAAGCGACCAAGGTCTTCATGACGCAGTTTGGCGCCGTAAACGTCAAATCTAACGTTTCCGAAACGCCATAGGCTTTGTACTCGTTCTTAAAGTTCGCGCCTCTCACGTGCTCATTCGTGTCCGTTTGGTTGTTGCACATCAAATGCCATCTTTTCGTTTTGAAGAGGTTATTAATCGCGCCCAGCAACTCTTGGTCGTCATCGATGACGTAGCTCGACAACATCGAAAGCCCGAGATGTTTTTGTAAGAACGTCTGGTTGTTTTGATTGTTGCACTCAATTTCGCACAAAACTGGTCCTTTGAGCTTCTTCTCTTTGTTCAATCTTTTCGCCAAATCGCGAACTTCCTTATCGACCTGCGTCATATTGATTGCGTTTCTGTGCGCATGCGTCAAAGCTTTCAATTTCTTTCCGCGAACGCTGTCCAAATCCGATTGGCGGATTTCTAAGTTTCTCACCCTCTGTTCCGCGGGCCGCAATCTCATGGACGCCTGGTCAATACGAGTATCAAGCGGTATCCGATCTTTTCGTACGCTTTCGTATTTCGCCTTCAAGGTTTTCAACAAATCCAAGTTTGTATCGGCAACCTCAGGGATTTCGCTCATCGCTTGCGTAATATTCTTAATATCGGCCTTAATTCTGTTCACGAGTTTTTCCGCATCCTTCTCTTTTCTGTTTGCCGAAGAGAGCAGCCCGGCCTTATCGTCGTATGTCGTTCCCAAACCTCTCAATTTCGTGAGTGCGGTGCGCTCTTTAACCTGAGCGTCCATCGTCGCTTTCTTTTTCACGCTGTATTCCTTGCCCATCTTGTGTTCTAAAACTTCCAGTTCCTTTACCGGCTTGGCCGCGATTTCTTTCTCTTTAAGGCAACCTCTCAACTTTTCTTTCGATTCGGCGTACTTTTCTTTGATTTTGCTAAACTCCATTTTCTTCTTTTCAAATCTGATCCACGGAACCTTCATCTTGTATTCTTCCGCTTTCGTTTGAAACTCCTGCTGTTTCTCCACTTTTTCCTTGTCCGCGGACAACGTATGCAAACTTCGCGCGTTTTGATCTAAACTGTGCTGCAACATCGACAATCTCCGCTCATCGTTGCGAATGTTTTCTTTCTTCGCGATCAACTCTTCGTGCAACTTCCACAACTCTCCGTTATTTACCGTCGTTTCCGTCGTCGACAACTTGTCCGTTTCCGATAATCCGGCGAAACTCGCCACTTTATCTTGCGGTAAAAAGTTCGTCAAGTTCCCCAATTCGACGTGATGCTTTCCCTTTACCAACAAGTCGACTTCGGCCGAATTCGACGGTTGCCCGTTGATGTGCCACGCGGAACCCGTGTTTGCTTTCGTCCCGCCTTTTGCTTTCGTCAGCGTTCTTTTCACCACGTCCACCTCGTCGCCTCCGCCGGAGGTTCTTTTCAAGGTAATCTCAATCGTCGCTTTCGTCTCGCCTCTTTTCACGAATTCCGACAGCTCTTTCGCTCGTCCTAACAAATCCGTTTTACCATTCAAGCCTAACGCAATCGCGCAAACGAAACTGGACTTCCCGGTCCCGTTCGCGCCAATCAACACGTTCAAATCTGGACCAGGCGTCAACGAGACGGAGGAATACGTCATGAAGTTTGATAAAACGATTTTAGTGATTGATCCGGCGGCATAATCGGACAGAGGGTGCTTCTCGCCTTGGCGTTGGTGTTTCTTCTGCGTCGTCGTTGCGAGGGACTGCGCGGAAGCGTTTCGTTTCTTCGTCCTCGTCGGGTCCATGTTTTCCGAATCTTGGATTGGATTCATCGTCGGTGTGATGAAGATTTTGGGCTTTTTTAAAATTTTGAATCTCGACTGTTTTCCCACCGACTGTTTTCCCATTGCAAACTAATTTTTGTCAAACAAACAAACACAACTTAACAACAAACACACAATACCATACTTTTTATATCATACACTTTTAACAACACAGACGCGCACAATCTTTTATTAAAGATGACGACGATGATATTTAAGAGCACATTATCCATTCTCTCGTTCTAAACGACAGAAGAGTGTGTCTCTGAGAGCACAAAGAGAGCTCTTTGTCTTCTTCTTCTTCTTCTTCTTTGCAGCCGGGTAAAAGTGGATTGTTGAGAGGGACCGCGTGTGCTTGTGTCTGTGGAAGAGATGTCGCCTCCTTTTTTAACCGCCGAAAAGAACGTCCGAGAGAAACTGAAAAAGATTAACCAAGTCATCGACCGCGCTGATGGATTGTATCACCAGAAAGGGGCGAGCGGGCGGGATGTTAGCATCCACGACGACGACGACGAGGATAACAACAACAACTTCAACAATCGTGGTACTGTTGGCAATGGTGCCGATTCGAGTAACGCGAGTCTCACCAAACTCCTTTCGCAGCCGATGAAAATGAAAGACGGGACGATAGGCGCGCCAATTTTCGTTTTAGCCACGTGTGCTGCGGAGGGATTGGACAGTCATACCGTGAGAGATGTGTTTGAACGATTGATACGGTACGGCGCGTGGCGCGTCGCGTTGGACGAACACGGGACGTACCCGAGAGTGGCGAAAACGATATCGCCCGTCGCACTTCTGTGCTCGGTGTACGCGCCGCACGTTTTAAAGCAAGCGGTCGTTGATAACGTCGATCACGATAAGAAATACGACAGTTTGGACGGGAAAGCCGTCGTCGCTGTGAGCACGGTAAAGGAGGAGAACCACGAGGAAGCTAAAGTGCACAAACATACTCTCCAAAATCTAAATAAAGTGTTGGAGATGTTTGTCGACGCGGGCGCAAATGTGGACGAAACGTATCAAATTGATCCGAGCGTAAGTAGTATATACACGCCTTCGCTTTCATCCAGAGATGGCGGATCGCCAACGTCTTCGGCGTCGGCATCTCCAAAGAAAGATACGGAAGACTCGACGGAATCGTTGTCGTCATCCAACCATCAATACCAGCAGTACGCGTCGTACAAGTTTCCGTCATGCGCGATGCACTCAGGAACTATTGGAAACTGTCTCTTCTTTCTATCGATAGCTATTTCTTTCGGTTCTGATATTCAAGAAACGATAGAAGCTTTACACATCATCACTCAACGAGGCTCGAATAAGCAGTGCGATCTCAACGTAAAGTGCTATGTGCCAGATCGGCCGTTTGATTTTGAATACGACGAAACGAAATCGTTCCTAGACCTCGAACGCAGAGTTTGCCCTCGGACTCCTGCTGGAGATTACATTTCCAGTTTACAGTTCCTCGTCATGTCCCTGGTTGAAAACGCTGCATTTTCCGTGGAAATTCGCGATGGAATTGCGTCGTTTTGCGTGCGTCTGATTGACCTCGGTAGCGTGCTTGGTATAGACGTCAACAACGAGTGCTCCTTTTACGCACAAAATGATTTGAGCAGATTCGAGATTAGCAATAAGCGTTTGGCGTTTGATTTCATCGAGTCCAAAGAAGAACTTGCGAGAGGTTCGGCAGGAAACGCGTGCAATGCGTTGCAGCCGAAAGGCTCGCCTCTGTTTTTCACTGGAATTGCACTTTTAGAAGGCTGCGGTACCCCGGCTTTGCGACTAGCAAAAAAACTTTTAGAGAAAGGAGCGAACCCGAATTGTTTCGGTGATTATCCCATGATTGGTTCAAACACGCCTCTCGTCGCGTTGGCGCTGTATTGTTCGTTAAATCCAAGTGGTTGGGACGAACAGCACTGCATACACTACGTAGAGAAACCATGGTGGACTCTCTATTACGAGGCGCCAAAGCCGACGCATCATGAATCGAGAAGATCCTCGGCTATTCCGAACAATAGCTATAATGCAAACAACTCAGCGGATGATTCGAGAGGACATATTCGTAAAAATGACTCACACGACTATGATGGCGATGCGCAAGTGATGATCTCGGACCTTCGTGATCAGCGTACCTCATACAAGGATACCAGGCAAAGAGAGCGCGACGACCAAGAAGAAGGAAACGTAATGCACCATCAACAACAAAATTCTTCACCGACGTCCTCACTCAACGGTACAAACGATATATACGGGATCGACGCGATAAGCACGTTTGATTACGCGGCGAGCGCATTCGTTGATCGAATGCACGACTTTTTTAGAGAACCAAAGCGCGGCGAGCGCGCATTGAAACACTCCAGTGAACTTTTCAAACTTTTGCTTGATTACGGCGCGAGTCCATCGACGGAGTGGCAGCGAGTGCCGCGTTTACACATCGACGATATCGAGAAACGCGAACACCGGGTGTCTACTCTTCTCTCAATTGCTATCGAAGATATGTTAAACTTTGTCGAGCACGGTAAGGGTACCGTAGAGTTGCTCATAAAGAAGGGCGCGGATATTAATAAGTGTGGGCTCGGTCCCTTTCCTGTTTTTTGCTCACCGTTTTTTGCTGCATCAGCGGCATTACGATATGGCCACCCCGATGCGGATTGGTTGTTTCAAACTATCATAAAAAGCAACGCAAGCGCGAACGCCCTGGGCTATTTTCCCGGTGGATCACAATCAACTGCAATGATAGAATTAATTCGCTGCGTTGGCGAGTCAAAATCTAAAGTGCGCAGAGAAAACGTTTTTTCAAAGATTGAAAGTCTCCTGAAAATGGGTGCTGACGCGAATCAGTCATGTTTAGATTGTTTTCTGAACACGACACCAACAGCATACACCGATATCATACAGTATCGAGCTGGGTTGACTCCGGACGTCACTCCTCTTGACACTCCTCTTGATACTCCCAACTCCATCAATAGAATAGATAATAGCGCGGGTAGCAAAACTTATGTCGAAGACGACGACGACGACGACGACGACGACGACGAAGGATACAGTTCAAATGGTTACACTCGATTTTACGATCCTTACCATGAAATGTACTATTACGTGGATGAAGCGACAGGCGCGTCTGATTGGATGAAGCCGGATGTTTTCGTCGATCCGAAAGAACGAAAAATCCGTCCCCCTCTGCAACCTCCACACGATTCTGATGATAACGATCCCGAACAGCACGGGGTGCCGTATATGGATGAATTGTCCGAAGATTACGATGAAGATTCGTACGATCAAGGCTATAAATCGAACGATTGGGTCCGCTGGTACGATGCTACATATGCAAGGTACTACTACTTCAACGAAAAGACATACGAAGTTCAATGGGCAAAACCTGAGGATTTTAATGAGTTGGATGTAGCCAAAGTAACGAAGTCTCCGCTCGCAGCACGTGCTGTATCCGATGCGGACGTCGCCAGAAGTTTACGGGAAAAGATGGATCTGGAAGTAAAAGGGAAGGAAAACGCGACAAAAATAGATCACAAAGCGGCCGAGGCAAAGGAAAAGAAAAAGTCCGCTGACTCTGACGCATCGGTGGAAACGAAGCGAGTTTCATTGCATTCGTTGCGAGTTGATGCGGGTAAATTAGTGGACACGAGAAACAGTGAAAACGTCTCAACAGAGGAAAGTGACGGCAAGAAAGGGGCTGTGCGAACATCCGTCTCCTCGAACAAGTTCAAATCGGCATTTAATAAGCAACAAAGGGATGAAATTTCGTTTGATACGAAAGCTTCAGAGCCTTTAGTGAGCGATACTGCAGATGTTCTTCCGAAAACGATCGATCGGACAGGCGAGTGCACGTTTTCTCCGTTATTCGTTGCAATGGACTGTTTAGAAGGTGACGGTCATCAAGTTGCGGCAAGAATCATACTTCTCCTCCTCGATTTTGGCGCCGATATCGAATACGAACAGGAGAGAAACTTAAGAAGCTGGTACGAGGGGTCGATAATCGCCATCGCGATTCAGATCGCTATTTCATGCGGCAGTCCAATCGAATTGACGCATCCGTCTGTTGGTGACGGTGACGGTGACGGTGACGGTAAAAACGATGGAAACAGTAATAAGGAGAATTTCCGCGGACATCGCGTCAAAGAAAGACAACAAGAACCCGACAATGACTCTTTCGATGGTAACAAAGAATTCACGCGCGGTATCATTCAACTCGAACAACATATTCCTACTTTGGAAACGATATCTGCTACTGAAGCCTCGGCATACCAGGGTCACGGTGGTGGAAGTGACGGGTACGGTAATGATTCCGATTCCGATTTCGATAGTCGAGAGATAACGTCTGATTCTGTGCAACAGAACGATGGTTTTAAAGTCGCTATGGATATCGCCAAAGTGGGTAAGCTGAGGCGCAAACAACTGGGGATGACGGAAGATACGCCCAGACACGACTCGTACGACAGATTGAAGTCCCTCAGAGGTGACGCTGAAACTATACCTGACGCAAAAGAGGCAAGAACGACGGTAGTAGCTCAAACAGTATACGAATCTTCGAAGTTTCGTTATGATGCGGCAGATCTGCACTTGGTGCAAGCCGAAATCGCACGTGAACGCCTGCGTTTGAGATACCCTCAGGATGAAGAAAACCAAGTGCCGGAGGAAAAAAAGTCGTTTTGGAAAACAGTAGCCAAGGCGATAGGTTTCGAAGATTCGGATGATGAAGGTGATGACGGTGAAGATACGCTTATGGTTGGCATGTTCTTCGATACCGTCTTCGGATTCGACGATGGTTTCGAAAAACAATACAAATTGAACACATTTGAAGAGGATCACGCGCGAGCGTCACTCGCGAGAATACACTATGGAATTGACGATCGCGGTTCATTGAAATCTTCCAGAATAAAGATGGAACAGTTTCGAAAAGCTCGGTTCGAATCGGCAACAAAGGTTGCGAAGGCTCTCATCGCGCGTTCATCTGCGAGAGTTTTGAATAGGCTCTGTCGCAATCCACTTCTAGAGGAATACGGTACTGATTTGGTCCCGTTCGAGTTTACGCCTTTTTTCGCAGCCTGTTTTGGCGCGGCTACCGCAGAGAGCGACGAACAAGTTAAGTTAGGCATAGAACTTGCTCGCGATATTCTCGCGAAAGGTGCAGACTGTACTGTTGTAGGTAGGCACGCGAAAGATAAACCATCCGAAGCAAAAGTGGCAGATTACGCCAAGTCTATCGAAGCTCGGACTGCCCCCTTTGTATGGGCGGTGACGGCCTCTGCGAGATGCCCCAAACCAGAATTTGGAGGCTTAAAGCTCGTCAAGGACTGCTTAGCGAAAGGTGCCAATCCCTTACTGTGCGAATTGGAAACGACGCGATATCCAGAAGGTCGAGGAATGACTATTTCAAATAATCCATCGAAATTGCTCAATTTATGGGATGATAAGAAATTCTTAGAAAACATGCCGCCGAAACAACGCCGTGAAGCGGAGGCTTCGCGCATTGAACTCGGACGTTTGTTAGGCGAGGCATCAACGGTGAGAAGTGTTTTCACTAAATCAAACGCACTTGCCAAAAAGAGCATGGACGCAATCATTGCAGACGCCAAGAAAGAGTGCTCCCTCAACGGGAGATGGGGTATGAAAGGCGAGAAGAATCACGGCGTAACGAGAAGGAACGACAACGACGAGATTGAAGACATTGCTACTATTGAACAGTCTGCTCGCAAAACCACGCAAGCGCTCATGCAAGCGCTCACTCGAGACGATTTGACGAGCGAAGAAGTAGCCGTCGCGAGTGACGAAGAAAATATTATGAAATTGAGCGAAGACTTATCAAAACTCAACGCGTCTCTCAACATCACGGCGAATCAGACCAGATCGACGACAATGACGGTGCCTGGCATGTCTCGAGCGGTCGAGGACGCGAAGTTTGAAAGCGGACAAAAAGATAAGTTTGTGATGGGTGATATTATGAAACCTGTCTTGGGAGCACCGAAACGTTTCGCGCAAGTAGCCGTACTTGCTCGTGAGTCTTCTCTTCGTAATAGAACTGGACGAAAGAATAACTCTAAAACCACGCTGAAAGCACCGATGTTTTCTGCCATGTCGTCGTCTTTTGTAAAGAAGGATGGGCTGCGTTACTCTTCATCACCATCATTCCTCGGGAGTTTTCGACGCAAGAAAGAGTCGTCTGCAAAGAACGAGAAGACGGTATCGTTCAAGTAATTACTGTTTTTGTAATATACTGTACTAAAATTAAAACAAAATTACATCTCTAAGTTACATGGTATCGTATATACACGCGGTACCGTTTCTGCGGGAAGGCTGATAATATTGCAAATTATCGCGCTTCGTCAAGTCCAACGTGGAGAGTTCAGGCGTCGCAGCGTTGTTTTTGACCACCACAAACGCGCGCGTTTGTTTCTCTTTGCCGTTGCTACGATTATTGATGCCGCCTAAGCGCGACTTGGTTTGCGTCCATACTTTCCGAGCGGCGCGAATGTAGGAATCGAGCGATAGTCGCTTCTTGCCGCCCGTGAAACCAGAGCTCGGAATGATGGTGCTATTATTATGACCTCGCTGCCGCTTCATTGTTTTGTAGGTAGTATTATTTCCATCAACTCTCACATCATCTTCTGTCTTCTCCTTCGATTGTCCTTTCCTTCCTTTTCTCTTCGGGCTGAAAGAGAATAAATTCCAACGCGCGTTTTTTTTCGCCTCTTCCATGTTTTGCTTATGCTGAATATCGTCATCATTGTCGTTGTCATCATCGTCATCCTCTTCTGCGAATATGTCGCCTTCGGCGACGTCGTAGAAGCACACGACTTCCTTCCCGGTATTTTTCGTATTTTTGTTGTTGCTGCTACCGCTTCCTTTTCGTTTCGTTTGCTCTAAGACGCCGTTGTCTGTCGACATTGCCGAGACGTCACTATCCAGGTTCGAAGACCCCTCCAACAGCATCCCGCTCAAACACGCTTCCGAGGCATACTTTCGTTTCAAAAGGGCGTTCTCCCCTAACGGAACGAGCATATCCGCGTACTCGTCGAAAATAAAATTTGGCATGTGTTTATGCACGGTGAGAATGAAATCTTTACACGAACACGGTTTCGCCAATCGATCGTCGACGATGCCTCCGATTAACGCCGGTACAATCATGTGAAACTCAGTTGTGAACATCAAAATTGGAACTTTTTCGAAGTACTTTTGTTCAAAAGGCAGCCGTTTCGGTTGATTCATCATCGCGTTTTCTTCCTCCTGCTTGAATTTTTCCATGGCTCGAATATACTTACACGCCGATAACCCGTCGCACTTTGGCATTTGAAAATCCATCACGATCATTGCCAATCTGTCGTGACTATTATCAGCATTAGCATTCATACTCTTATACGCTTCGATCGCTTCCAACCCATCTCTGCACTGGATGACTTTCACTTCCCGAAAGAACACTTTCGAAAACAATCGAGTTAAAATTTTCAAGTTGACTTCGTTGTCGTCGCATATGATAACCGCCAGCTTTGGTCTTGAATTCTCGAGTCGTCGTTGGTTTTCGAAATACGCGTCTTCTTGCTGCAAAAATATCTGTTCCTCTTCCACGTACCACGGTGGGACTTCGTGTTGTTGTTGTTGTTGTTGTTGTTGTTGTTGTTGTTGTTGTTGTTGCTCGCGTATGATGCTCTTTTGCAACTCGGTTA